>Ga0209390_10000381_pt1 | contig 86264 bp, 76 predicted proteins | sample BON01_FD_187212 | JGI IMG/M metagenome (GOLD analysis project Ga0209390, IMG submission 187212) | Freshwater microbial communities from Lake Bonney liftoff mats and glacier meltwater in Antarctica - BON-01 (SPAdes) (version 2) | ecosystem: Environmental > Aquatic > Freshwater > Ice > Glacier... | reverse complement strand
TCTAAAATGTTAAAACTCCAAAAAGTAAGATGAAATTTGCCAATTTGCCAATTCGCTAATTTTACAATTCGCAAATTGTCGAACGATACTTGAAAATCAGTTATTTAAATAGAAGTCAGCTTCATAAACCAATACAAATAAACTTTTTTTTCTATAATTTCATCTTTAAGTCTTTTTTTGTTTTGCTCTATTTTTGATTAAAAAGTAGAGTCGACGCATCTGATTAATCAATATATTTGCGTTAATGTTCAAACACGTTTTTGTTGGATTGTTGATCGGGGTCTTGCTGGCATTATCAGTTGGTCTATTTCCTGTTTTCAAAATGAAGCAATACGTCATCCGAAAAGAAATTAAACGTCAGATTAAGAATTCAATTCCGAAGGAAGAATTACACATTTTAACTTTTTTTTCGCCAGAAACAGATGTAGAATGGGTACGAGAAGGAAAAGAATTTATTTTTGGTAAGCGAATGTTTGATGTTGTTCAAAAAGAAATAAAAGGTGATTCAACCATTTTTCATTGTATTAACGATAAGGAAGAGGCCATTTTATTCGCCAATTTGGACAATTACGTTCAAAAAGAAATTCAGGGCGATTCAAAACAGTCAAAAAGCAAAAGAATGAATGGAAAACTGGTTCGACTTCTATTATTCTGCGACTCGTTAACTATTCCTATAGAGTTCTTTAGAGAAATCCATATAGCGTCTTCATCAGCTTACTTTTTTAGTATAAAATCGAATTTCCTGAAAGTTTCTCCGCAACCCCCAAAAGCTTAATTTTCCATAGTTTTTAAAGTTTTGATTTGGCATTATGCCTTTTGTGTCTTAGTACGCAGATAATTTTGTATCCATAAATTTTGTGTTCGCACTTTATCAAAATTGTGTTGATAAACAGTTTTTGCTATCTCTTTATTTCTGACGTCGGGTCGTCAAAACTCAACTTTAAAATCAAATTACACAGTAAATCGGATTCGTATAGGCGGATGGGTTTATTCTGTTTTGTAAATTATTTATAATGGAGCACGTAGCATTCATTGGTGAACATCATATATAAAAAAATGAAAAAATTAATATTACTCTTCATAGGTTTAAATTTAAGTATTGGGCTTTTTGGTCAAAATAAATTGTCGGGAATCGTTTTCGATGTATTTACCAACCTTCCTATGGGAAATGTGAAAGTAACCGTGGACGGAAAACTACAAACTTCTACGGATGCAAATGGTAAATTCTCCACTGATTGTAAGCTAAATAGGCTATTGATATTTAGTGTAGAGGGATTCAAGAATCAAATAGAGAATATAGTTAGTTGCGATAAAGTTATGAATGTGGGAATGACTTCTTTATCACAAGATTTGAATACGATTTTAATAAATGAAACCGTAAATGCGAATAAAATCGTGCTGATGCAACCACTTTCAGTTGTCAAATTAGGAGAACCTGAAATAAAACGTGGAACGGGTTTATATTTGAATGATGCAATCAATACCAATGTGCCCGGAGTTTTTATGAGTTCTAGAGCAAATTCTTCGGGACAACAATTCAATATACGAGGTTATGGAAATGGCGCTAGAGGTACTCGCGGTATCAGCAGTAATTTCGATGGTCAAGGTTCAAAAGTTTATTTGAATGGAATTTTGATTACTGATGCCGAAGGAGTAACAACTATGGATGATATCGATTTTGGTTCAATCAGTAAGGTAAATGTTATAATGGGTCCTTCAGGAACACTTTATGGTCAAGCGATAGCTGGAGTTGTTCAATTGGAAACCAAAAGAGCAGCTCGCAATTCAAACTCCATAAGCGAAGATATATTATTCGGTAGTTACGGATTGATACGTTCAACGACTGGTTTAGAGTTAGGCGGCAAGAATTCTTCTATAATGGTGAATTACGGGAAACAAAAATTTGGTGGATTCATGCCGCATACAGCCGCTCATAAGGATTTCGTAAATTTCGTCGGTGATTTTGCAATTAATAACAAGCAAAGTTTAACGACGTATGTTGGTTTTTCAGATAGCTACGATCAGCGTAATGGTGAGTTGACAATTGGTCAATACGATACACTTGATTATTCCGGAAATCCATCTTACATCAAAAATGATGCACATTCAGCAGTGAAAACTCTTCGTGCAGGCTTGGCTCATGTTTATAAATTCAACGAGCATTTTTCGAACACAACATCGCTGTTTGGAAGTTCTACTAATTTGGATAATAGCTCAGCTGGCGGTTGGGCCGATAAAGCAAGTATCAATTATGGTTTGCGTTCAACTTTAGACATGAAATTTAATTTGAGCAAATTCGTTCTATTGATTGGAGTTTTTGGCGGCGAATTGCAAAAATCAAATGCCTTGACGAGCGCTTACGCCATGGGAGCAGATAGTACAGATCTTTCTGGTTACAACATTATCAAAGCACTTCGCAGCACCCAAGCAACTTACAATTCGACAGGGAATATTTTTACACAGTGGACTTTGAATCTACCAAAAGATTTCAGTATCACGGCTGGAGTAGGTTACAGCTACTTGAATTTAGCTTTGACTGACCGGTTATGGGCTTTAACGAATAACCATCCTGGAAATAGTATTCCCCAAACGTATAGAGGAAGTTACAAGGATATGTTAGCGCCAAGTGCATCAATTCAAAAATTAATTAAGCAGAATATTTCTGTTTATGCCAGTTATTCAGTTGGTTACAAAGCTCCAGTGAGTTCGTATTTCTTTATTCCTCAAACAGGCGAGGTGAACTTAGGTTTGAAACCAGAAAAAGGAGGTCAGTTAGAAATTGGCACAAAAGGAAGTCTTTTAAAAAACAGGTTATTTTACACAGTTGCTGCATTCAACGCACAATTCCAAAACAAGATGACGACAGTTACAGTTCAAAATCCAGCCAATACTGCCACTTTATATTCGTATATGAGAAATGGCGGAACGGTTAATAATAAAGGTTTAGAGGTGCTATTGCGTTACAATGTTATCAATAACGGCAAAGGTTTCTTTACAGCTGTTCGCCCGTTTGCTAATTTCACATATTCTGATTTCAAATACGAAGATTTTACTTTTGAAACGATAGGTAAAAACAGTGCAAACAAAGATTCAGCAATTGTTTCTGATTTTAGTGGGAAACAAGTTGCAGGTGTTCCAAGAGTTGTTTTCAATTTAGGAATAGATGCTGAGACTAAAATTGGTATTTATGGAAATATAACATTGAATTACCGCGATGCCATGTATATGACTTCTGATGAGGCAAACAGAGCGAGTAGTTATACCTTGTTGAATGCGAAAGTCGGCTTTCGACAATCAATTTCGAAATTCACGCTCGACGCCTATTTTGGGTTGAATAATATAACAAATACGCAATACTATTATATGGTTTTTGTCAATCAATTGCCGGATGCATATATTGCAGCACCAAATGAAATTAATTTCTTTGGAGGGTTAAATTTAAAATATAATTTCTAAAAAATAACTAAGAGGCGAGGGAGAAATCTCTCGCCTTTTAAAAAATATTTAGCTAAACATTTCTTGCCAAAACAAAGTTAAAACATTGTTTGTCAGATTATTTAATATATATCGAAGTTTTTTGTTGAGATTAAAAATTTCTCTTAACACTAATTTAACAAAGAAAATAATAGTGTGATTGGTACAATATGTAATTTTGTACCGCAATGTTTTCTATTATCACTAAATATTTTTTCATTCTAGCGTTACTTTTCGCAACTGGAGCACAGCATGTTTGTGCCGCATTGTTTGCAGCGAATAACCATTGGGATAATATTTCGTATGTTGAAAGCAATCTTTGCGACGATGGTTATTTTGAAACCTTTGCGTTAATGCCGTTCATTGATAGAAATCAAATTGATTCAGGAAGTGGGCACAAGATAGAGTCTTTCTTGATTACCAAGTCGGAAGATGAGGTAGAATCTGAAGAATTAATTTCTCATGCTTCTAGTGATAAAGAACAAAACTTTTTTATCGCCAACTTTGCTACACCATCCTTCGGTGTTATCTGTAATCGAATAAAAAATATAAAATCTCCCTTCACTTTCTTTGAAATTTCCTCAACCCCGAGGTTTATTCTTTTCCAAGATTTTCGAATTTAAAGAATTTCTTTAGAGGAAAAGTAATCCTTACCTCGACCAAAACCTGAGTCTTCGTGAATGACTTAGCACTTAATTTTATGCCTTTTTGGTCATAATATGAATTACGAAATACAATATCTTTAAAGAAATTTAATCCAATATCATCAAGTAAATTTATTTAAAATGAATACTATATTAATACGATTTAGCGTGCTTTTATTGTTGGTCGCTGCCAGTTGTACTTCCGGGAACGATGGTGAAACTGAACAAGACGTGAACTTTGAAGTCACGAGTCCTTTGAAAAAAGACACGACAATTTTAAAAGATTACGTTTGTCAAATTCAATCCATTAGCCATATCGAATTGCGTGCGCTAGAAAGAGGTTATTTACAGAAAATATTTGTAGATGAAGGTCAAGCGGTGAAAAAGGGACAAATGATGTTCCAAATTATGCCACTACTTTATCAAGCAGAAATGCAAAAAGCGCAAGCTGAAGCTAATTTTGCTGAAATCGAGTACAAAACAACAAAATCATTAACCGATAAAGATGTTGTTTCAAAAAATGAGTTGGCAATGGCAAAGGCGAAGTTTGATAGAGCGAATGCAGAGTTATCCTTGGCGCAAGTTCATCTTGGTTTCACAGAAATTAGAGCACCATTCAATGGTTTTATGGATCGTTTTCAAGTGCGATTGGGAAGCTTAGTGGAAGAAGGTGATTTACTAACAAGTCTCTCGGATAATAGTGAAATGTGGGTTTATTTCAATGTCCCTGAAGCGGAATATTTGAATTATAAATCGGCAATTAACCAAGATAATTTGTTGAAAGTTAATCTTCTCATGGCGAATAACGAATATTTTAAATACCAAGGAGTCGTGGAAACGATTGAAGCTGATTTCAATAACGAAACTGGAAACATTGCTTTTAGAGCCACATTCCCAAATCCAGAACGTTTGTTGCGTCATGGCGAAACGGGGAATATCACGATGAGCTCTAAATTGAAAAATGCTTTAATCATTCCGCAAAAAGCAACATTTGAAGTCCTTGAGAAACGATACGTTTATGTTGTTGGTAAAGACAATAAAGTGCACGCGAAAGAAGTCAAAATTGCTGCTGAAATTCCAGATCTCTACATCATTTCAAGTGGACTAAAAGAATCAGATAAAATTCTATATGAAGGAATTCGAAAAGTACAGGAAAATCAGGAAATCCATTACAAATACAAGAAACCTGGGAAAGTACTTTCTACACTCAAAGTATATGTCGAGTAAGGCAAATTTTCACGAAATAAAATCGAAAGAAAATGTTTAGTAAATTTATTAAAAGACCAGTACTCGCAATTGTATTATCCTTAGTGATAATTTTTATGGGTATTTTGGCGATTAAAACACTACCCACTTCTCAGTTCCCATCCATCGCCCCGCCAATGGTCATGGTTACGGCATCATATCCTGGAGCAAGTGCAAAAACACTCTCTGAATCAGTTTTAATTCCTTTAGAGCAATCGATAAACGGTGCTTGGGGAATGAAATACATGACGTCAGATGCAACGAGTGCTGGAGAAGCAAATATTCAAATTGTATTTAATTTAGGAACAGACCCAGATCAGGCATTGGTGCAAGTTTCGAATCGTGTGCAACAGGTTTTGAATAAACTGCCAGCATTGGTGCAACGTGAAGGTGTAATTATTACGCCCATCATGCCAAGTATGTTGATGTATGTGAATCTTTATAGTAAGGACAAGAATGCCAACATGAAGTTCCTTTTCAACTATGCCGGGATTAACATGATTCCTGAAATTCAACGAATCAACGGTATTGGTCAAGCGAAAATTTTGGGAAGTCGCCAATATGCAATGCGTATTTGGTTGAACCCGGACAGAATGAGAGCTTATAATATTTCTCCTGATGAAGTCATGGAAGCTTTGGGCGAACAAAGTGTCATTGGTAAACCAGGACGAATTGGGCGTGGAGACGGCAATAGAGCTGAAGCTTTGGAATATGTTTTGGCTTATTCTGATCGATATAATGACGCCAAACAATATGAGGATGTAATTGTGCGCGCAAATCCCGATGGGGAAATGTTGCATTTAAAAGACATTGCACGCGTAGATTTGGGAAGTGAATATTACGATATTTATTCCAACATAGATGGGAATCCATCCGCTGCCATTGTATTGAAACAAACCTACGGAAGTAACGCAAGTGACGTTATCGCCGATGTAAAAGCAAAATTAGATGAATTAAAGAAAACCTTTCCTCCCGGAATGGACTACGAAATTAGTTATGACGTTTCGAATTTCCTGAATGCATCAACGGAAAACGTACTTCATACTTTGCGTGATGCTTTTATTCTGGTGGCTTTGGTGGTCTTTATTTTCTTGGGCGATTGGCGCTCTACGCTAATTCCGACTATTGCCGTTCCTGTCTCTTTGATTGGTGCTTTTATGTTTATGCAACTCTTTGGGTTGACCATTAATATGATTACGCTATTCGCCCTTGTATTGGCTATTGGTATTGTCGTCGATGATGCAATTGTCGTCGTTGAGGCTGTCCACGCCAAGATGGAGGAAGAGAATTTATCACCCTATAATGCTGTCCGGAAGGTAATCGGTGAAATTAGTGGCGCCGTTATCGCAATTACGTTATTGATGACTGCAGTTTTTGTTCCCGTTGCCTTTATGTCTGGACCGGTGGGCGTTTTCTACCGACAGTTTGCAATTACAATGGCAACTGCAATTGTAATCTCCGGATTTGTCGCTTTGACTTTAACGCCAGTCCTCTGTGCCATGATTTTGAAAAACAATCACGGTAAACCAAGAAAGAAAACTTGGATGAATCGATTCTTAGATAGTTTCAACAGATTGTTCGAAAAATTGACAGGTCGTTATGTAGGTTTATTGCGATTAATCGTAAACAGAAAAGTCATCACTTTTGGAATTTTGATAGCCTTTGGTATTGGAATTGTTGGCGTCTCAAATGTATTGCCTTCCGGTTTCATTCCAAGTGAAGACCAAGGTATGATTTACGCCATTGTTCAAACTCCTCCGGGATCAACTTTGGAAAGAACAAATGATATTTCAAGAGACCTGCAAGGAATTATCGAAAAAGTAGAAGGAGTTCAATCTGTTTCTTCCATTGCTGGTTACGAAGTTCTTACTGAAGGACGTGGATCGAATGCGGGTACTTGTTTGATTAACTTGAAACCGTGGGATAAAAGAAAGCATACTGTCGAAGAAATCATTTATGAATTAGAGGAAAAAGCGAGTGGAATTCCAGGAGCTACAATTGAGTTTTTCGATCCGCCAGCCGTTCCTGGTTATGGCGCAGCTGGTGGTTTTGCTTTGCAATTGTTGGATAAAACCAACTCAGGTGATTACAACCAATTGGAGCGCGTCAAAAATGATTTCATGAAGGAATTGGAGAAACGAAAAGAGTTGACGGGTTTGTTTACCTTCTTTAGCGCCAATTACCCGCAATATGAAATTGAATTCGATAACCAACTTGCCATGCAAAAAGGTGTGAGCATTGGAAATGCGATGAATACATTATCAATTTTCGTTGGTAGTACCTATGAACTTGGTTTCATCAAATACCAACGTTTCTTTAAAGTTTTTGTGCAGGCTGGACCAGAATACAGAAAATTACCAACGGATGTTTTGAAATTATATGTAAAAAATAACCGGGATGAAATGGTTCCTTTTTCAGCCTTCATGAAACTGAAGAAAACACAGGGTGCCAATGAAATCAATCGTTATAACATGTATAATACGGCTGCAATCAGAGGTGCTCCTTCAAAAGGATACAGCTCTGGTGAAGCGATTAAAGTCATACAAGATGTTGCCGCTAAAACATTGCCAAATGGATTTGATATTGACTGGGCAGCACTTTCAAAAGATGAAACTTTACGTGGAAACGAAGCGATCTACATTTTCATCATTGTATTGATTTTTGTTTACTTCGTTCTTGCAGCTCAATACGAGAGTTTTATTATTCCACTGTCAGTTATTATGTCTTTGCCAGTAGGAATTTTCGGGGCATTTTTATTGTTGAAAATGTTCGGATTGGCAAACGATATTTATGCGCAAGTTGGTCTCGTCATGCTCGTCGGCTTGCTCGGTAAAAACGCGGTTTTGATCGTCGAATTTGCCATGCAAAAACAAAGAGAAGGTATGTCGGTAATTGATGCAGCAATTGAAGGAGCGAAAGTTCGTTTCCGTCCAATCTTGATGACATCGTTTGCCTTCATGGCAGGATTAATACCATTAATCCTCTCACACGGAGCAGGCGCGATAGGAAACAGAACAATTGGTGCTTGTGCTCTTGGAGGAATGTTATTCGGAACTATTTTCGGAGTAATCGTTGTTCCTGGATTGTATTATATTTTTGGAAGTCTAGCTCATGGTAGACAATTAATTAAAGATGAGGATGATAATCCTTTATCTGAAGACTTCGTTCACGCAATAGATTCATTTCCTATAAACCCTGAAACTGAAGACAATGAGAAATAGAAATTACCTAATAGTCGGAACAGTTTGTGCAATGCTGTTTTTATCAGCTTGTAAAAATTTAAATATTCTCTCTAAACAAGAAAATAAATCAGTTCCTGCGAGTTACAGCAACTCGCAGGATACTGTGAATTCTGGAAAGCAAAAATGGAAAGAATTTTTTTCAGATCCTTATTTGGGTGCTTTGATAGATTCTTCTTTGAACAACAACCAAGAGTTGAATATTATACTGCAAGAAATTAATATTTCTAACAACGAAATAATGGCCCGAAAAGGAGCATATTTGCCGTTTTTGAATGTTGGTGGAGGAGCAGGAGTTGACAAAGTTGGACGCTATACGAGTCAAGGAGCAAGTGAAGCGACTACAGAAATAAAACCGGGAAGAGCAATGCCAGATCCTGTTCCGGATATTCGGCTTGGAGCTTATGCGAACTGGGAAGTCGATATTTGGCGAAAATTGAGAAATTCAAAAAAATCAGCTGTTTCAAGATATTTGGCAAGTGTGGAAGGTAAAAACTTCATGGTAACACACCTGATCTCAGAGATTGCAAATTCATATTATGAATTACTGGCTTTGGACAATCAACTTGCAATTTTGACGCAGAATATTGAAATTCAAAATAATGCGTTTGAAATAGTGAAATTACAAAAAGAGGCAACACGTGTGACTGAATTAGCTGTGCGTCGATTTGAAGCGCAGGTCTATCATACGAGAAGTATGCAATATGCCATTCAACAGAGCATAGTTGTAGCGGAAAACCGAATTAATTTCTTGGTTGGACGTTTCCCTCAACCTGTGCAACGTAGTAATGCTGATTTCAATACGCTAATTCCAAAGGTTCTCCAAATGGGTATTCCTTCGCAGTTATTTGAAAACAGACCAGACATTCGGCAAGCAGAGAATGAGTTGGCAGCAACGAAATTGGATGTTAAAGTTGCTCGAGCAAACTTCTATCCCTCTTTGAATTTGTCTGCAGGAATTGGTTTACAGGCGTTTAATCCGGCTTTTTTAGTGAAAGCACCGGAGTCTTTGTTGTTCTCTATGTTGGGCGATATCGTCGGACCAGTGATAAACAGAAATGAAATCAAAGCGATGTATTTCAATGCAAACGCGAAGCAAACACAAGCGGTTTACAATTATCAGCGAACGATTTTAACGGCGTTTATTGAGGTTTCAAATCAATTGTCGAACATCAGCAATTTGGAAAAAAGCTACGATTTGAAATCCAAACAAGTAGATGCATTGATGCAATCAGTTCAGATTTCGAATGATTTGTTCAAGTTCGCAAGAGCAGATTACATGGAAGTTTTATTGACGCAACGTGATGCTTTGGAGTCAAGATTTGAATTAGTTGACACGAAAAAACAACAAATGAATGCCATGGTCGATATGTACCGCGCACTTGGTGGCGGCTGGAAATAATACCAAAAGAATAAAATAAGATTAGTCGAATAACCAAGAATCCGTCCTATTCTTAATATAAAATGAGAATAGGGCGGTTTTTTTATTGCACGTTTTTTTTAGTTCCAACTTACAGAATGCTTCAAAGAAGCCGTTCAACTTGTAATTCGCAACTATTCTCGTTTATAGGAGAAGCACATAATGCCCAACGAATGCATGTCGCTCAAAAGAAAGTAACCACATGTGCAGCCTTTTACGGGATTCGTCAGAAAAATAAAAAATAGGCCCGTCAACACCTATTTTATGACTGTCGAGCCATTTGTTCTCTCCATCTGTGAAAAAGGCGTAATATGGGTTTAATTCAGCTTTGGTTTCGTTGTGTTCCGTGTAGGTTTCGTAGAAGGTGTGATTGCCAAATCCCATGGAGTTTTTCCATCCATCGTTTGCTTTCGAAGAGTGCAGAACTGGAAAGTCTTTAAAGTTGAGCCCACCAATAACTAATTTGGTCTGGCGCTCTTCTTTTTTGTCTAAAAAGGTAAGTTGAATTTCTTTCGTTTCTTTGGAAATATTCGGATTTTTAGTGCGGTTAACTTCAAGATTTTTTAAATTGTAAATTCTACCGAGCTCTGTTTTTCGAGGATCTTTTTTGTTGTAAAATCCGGGAGGACTAAAAGTGGCAAAAAGTGAAGAGTCTGTTTGCAGGTCTTTCATGGTTGCAAACTTTTTAGGATAAATTATTTCCTTGAATTTTTTTTTGCGTGCGCCTTCAAGAGGATACATTGTTGAACTACTGTCTGAAAATGAAACAGGAATTGGTGAAATTATGCTGCGTAACAAGTTCAACTTCAAAGTATAGTTTTCAGGGTCCTTCCAATGTTCCAATCCTTTTTTGAATGAAGCATAGGCAACATTGTTTTTATTTTCAAACAATGTTGCATACAAATTATTTGGAAAATCGAACCAACCGTGCGCATAAGGAACGATTTTTTCTCCTTCCTTCACGTAAAGAATAATTTCCCATAAATAAGCATTCAAACAGTTTCTCGCCAGATCGACGCGGACAATATTTTTATTTGTAGCGATAAATTCTTTTCCTAAAAATTTCACTTGATTTCTATTCCACTCCTGATTTATACAGGCGATGTAACTTAAATAGTAATCTTTCTTGAGTCGTTTAGGAATGGTAGGAATGAATTCTGAAATATCTAAATTAGTGATTTCAATTGTCCCTTTTTCCTTTGTCAAGAACTGAAAATTTAAATATTTGCTATTTTCTTTATGAACTTTTATTTCCCCGTTTGTAAACCAGTCATTTTTGTAATCCTTCGCCCGAAAACCAATATCTGGATTGTCTGGGTATTCAGTATCACTCAGGTTTTTAATTTCAAAATCAAAAGTATTAGATTTTTCGATCTCGACAGGGCTGATTTGACAAGAAGAGAAAACAGATAATAGAAGTAAAAAGAAAAGGGTAATTTTTATCATATCTCACAAGATAAGAAATCCTAGCCGGATTTGGAAGGGAATCGGTTTTGGTTTTCAAAGAGTTTGGATTAATAGAGAAATACAATATTTCCATTAATGGCCTCTCTCTAATCGCGGAGGATAGAGGGAGGCGATAATCTTATTACTAGATCGATTATTAGCGTCAAATTTTTTTGTCCTAAAAGATAAGTGATTTTTATTTACAATCTCTTTGCGACAATTTCTTCCACGCATTCTGGATTCAGCAAGGTCGAAATATCGCCGAGAGAATCTAATTCGTTAGAAGCGATTTTTCGAAGAATTCTGCGCATGATTTTACCACTACGCGTTTTTGGTAAACCAGTTGTAAATTGAATTTTTTCTGGTTTTGCAATCGGACCGATGATTTTGGAAACAAGATCTAAAACTTCTTTTCTTAAATTATTTAATAGGGCCTCGTCGTTTGCTAAAGAGATATCTTTTAGAGTTACAAAAGCGTAAATACTATTTCCTTTCAAATCGTGGGGATAACCAACTACAGCCGCTTCGGTAATCATTGGATGTTCATCGATGGCATTTTCAATTTCTGCAGTTCCCAAATTGTGACCACTAACAATCACGACGTCATCTACTCGGCCTGTAATTCGGTAATTTCCGTCGGCATCACGTTTAGCTCCGTCGCCTGTAAAATAGTTTCCTCTGTGCGTGCTGAAATATGTATCCATATAACGTTGGTGATCTCCGTAAATCGTTCTTGCCATACTTGGCCAAGGGAATTTAATAAACAAACGACCTTCTCCTTTTCCTGTAACTTCTCTTCCCATTTCATCGCGCAAACAAGGTTGAATTCCCGGCAATGGGAGCGTTGCAAAAGTTGGGATAGTTTTTGTTATTCCAGCTAATGGTGAAATCATAATTCCACCAGTTTCAGTTTGCCACCATGTATCTACAATCGGACAATTATACTTTCCAATTTCTTTATCATACCAATCCCAAGCTTCTTGGTTAATTGGTTCGCCGACGGTTCCGAGAACTCTTAACGAGCTTAAATCGTGTTTTTTAACTAATTCAAGATCGCATTTTTCTAAAGAACGAATAGCGGTAGGAGCAGTATAAAAAATATTTACGTTGTATTTATCAACGACTTCCCAGAATCGACCAGCATCTGGATAATTCGGGATACCCTCAAACATTAATGTTGTTGCACCAGCGCTAAGGGGTCCGTATAAGATGTAACTATGACCAGTAATCCATCCGATATCCGCTGTGCACCAATATACGTCGCCTTCTTTGTATTGAAAAACTGAAAGAAAACTGTAATTTACATAAACCATGTATCCGCCGCAGGTATGAACCATTCCTTTGGGTTGTCCTGTGCTTCCTGAAGTGTATAAAATGAACAGCATATCCTCTGCGCTCACGGTTTCAGCTTTGCAAACATCGCTTGCTTTCGGAAATTCATTGTGCCACCAAAGATCTCTTCCGGCAGTCATTTCAACGGCAGTGTTTGTTCGGTTTAATACGACAACTTTTTTTATCGTCGGGCAACTTTCCAAAGCTTCGTCAGCGATAGATTTTAGAGGAGTTGTTTTATTCCCTCTGAATCCAGCATCGGCAGTTAGAAGAATGTTACAAGTAGCGTCGTTGATTCTGTTGCTCAAACTTTTAGAGCTGAATCCTGCAAAAACAACGGAGTGAACAGCACCTATTCTTGCACAAGCCAGAACAGCATAGGCTAATTCGGGCACCATCGGCATGTATAAACAAATGCGATCACCTTTTCTTGCGCCTATACTTTTGAGCATATTCGCTGTTTTATTTACATTTTTCGCCAATTCATTGTACGATATATATAACGCTTTTTCGTTTGGGTCGTTCGCTTCGAAAATTATAGCAGTTTGCTCACCTTTCGTTGCCAAATGTCGGTCAATACAGTTCTCCGTGATGTTGAGTTCCGCTCCTTCAAACCATTTTATATTTGCCGCTTCCAAATCGCCGTTAAGAACTTTAGTCCATGGTTTTCGCCAAACAAATTCTTTTTCGGCAAATTCTCCCCAAAACTTCTCAGGATTTTCTATACTGGCTTTGTAAGCTTTTTTGTATTCGTCAATATTTGTGGGTACGTGTTGCATTTATAATTATTTGTTTGAAACCTAAATTTCGCAAAAAAAAATGGAACTGGGAGTAGTGACCAATTTCATTTTTTCTCTTCTTCATTGCAAAATAATAAATCGAACGGCATGAAAAATAATAAAGTGCTACTATAAATACTCTTTATTCTTCATTTTGTGACATGACTAAAATTATATTGAAAACTTTAAAGGCAGAACGAAAAGAATTTAGGACGATGATTCCAAGGAAAGCAAAGATTTAGATAATAATTTAAAAGATAGAACACCTTTTAAGGAATCCCTAAAATTTATATTGCTAATATACGAGCATTTCAAACCAACAGCTTTCCTTAAACCAAAGGAAAAGAATAGTTTTGTCATTCAGATCAACTCGGTGTATTTACATCTGATAAACAAATGCATTGATATTCATACCAGAACCAACTGATGCGAATAATAAATAGTCGCCTTTTTTAATGGATTGGTTTTCAATTTTTCCTCGAATTAATAAATCGTAAAGGGTAGGGACTGTAGCAGCACTTGAGTTCCCAAGTTTATGAATACTCATGGGCATAATACCGCTCGGAATCTCAGAATTACAGAGTTGGTAAAAGCGTTTAATTATAGCCTCGTCCATCTTCTCATTTGCTTGATGAATCAAAACCTTATTTATTTTTTCAATTGGAATTCCACTAATATCCAAACATTGTTTCATTGCAGCTGGAACATTTGTGAGAGCGAATTCATAAATCTTCCTGCCCTCCATTTTTATGTATCTTTCATCTTGATTTACCTCCTTGTTGTAAGAGGGGCCAAAGTATAAATAATAGGCCTCTTCATAAGTGAAAGTTGCTGTTTTGTGAGCTAAAATTCCGTCTTCTAAACTATCCATTTGTTCTATAATTGTAGCGCCAGCTCCATCGGAATAAATCATGCTGTCACGGTCAAATTTATCTACTACGCGCGAAAGCGTCTCGGCTCCAATTACTAAACATTTTTTTGCCATCCCAGCTTTAATAAAAGCTTGTGCTTGAATTACTCCCTCTATCCAACCGGGACATCCAAATAGAATATCGTAAGCTACACAATTTGGATTTTTTATTTTGAGATCGTGTTTTACTCTACTTGCCAAACTTGGCAAAATATCTGTTTGTAGTTTTTTGTGTGTAACGTTGCCAAAGTTGTGCGCAAATATTATGTAATCCAAAGATTCAGGATCTATATCCGCATCAGTAATCGCTATTTTTGCAGCTATAGTTGCAATATCGGAAGTTTCTAATCCATTGTTTACATATCTTCTTTCTTGGATTCCCGTAATTTCTAAAAATTTTTGAGCAACAACGTCATTCGAGTAAGGGAACGAAGAACCATCTTGATTTTTAAACTCATGTTGGGCAAAATCTACATTGGTAACTACTTCGGTTGGAATGTAAGATCCAGAGCCTGTTATTTTGATGGACATAAAAAGGGCTTTAGTTTATTGATTATAAAGATACTTAATTGAAAGATAATGTAACTGAATGCTATCTAGTATTTATGCTAAGCTGAGAAATTATTAGATTAATTTGCATGATTTCCAAGAATGAGCTGCGAAATAAATGGTAAAGCACACGCATTTAAAACAGTAAAAAGATATTTTTGTTCTTGGACGTGGAAAGTTGATAACCAGTGAAAAAGTTCTCAATAAATGATTATTTTTGGATTAAATGAGCGTAAAAAAAAGTGTAATTATTGTCCTGCTGGCCTTTTTACCTTATCTGACATTTTTTGGTCAGCAAATTCAGTCAATAGTGGATCTGGAGAGTTCTTTGTCTGAAAGTTCTGGCCTTTTATTTCTCAATCATAAACTAATCACGCACAATGACTCTCAAGGAGAAGCGGCTTTATTCGAATTGGACAGTTTGACTGGTCAGTTCGACAGGAAAGTAACAATAGGAAATGCCTCAAACATAGATTGGGAAGATATTGCAGCTGATCAGGATTACATTTATATTGGGGATTTTGGCAATAATGCAGGAAACCGGTCTGAATTGAAAATTTATAGAATTTCGCAACTCGATTATTGGTCTGCATCAAATGACACTGTTTTTGCAGATACGATACGATTTAATTATTTAAGTCAAACAGATTTTTCTTCGTATCCCAACGCAACCAATTTTGATTGTGAAGCCATGACAATTATCAACGATAGTATTTACCTATTTTCGAAAAATTGGTTGAATCAGAAAACTTACGTTTATGTTTTATCAAAAAATATAGGAAATTACTCACTTCCAATTCGGGATAGTATTTCTGTCCAAGGACTAATTACCGGAGCAGATTTCAATACCTATTCGAATCGTTTGGTTTTGACTGGAAACACTCCCTTTTCTCCTTTTATTGTTGAAATAGATTGGGATAATACTTTGCCACTATCACAATTGAGCCGAAATCGTTATTCAGTAAGTGTTCTCGGTTCTATTCAGGTGGAAGCAATTTCAACAATTTCAGAAAACCGTTATTATTTAACTGCAGAAGCTTTTTCAGGAAATCCAGCTAATTTAATGCTTATGGAAGGGAGGAACGGTAGTTTATTTGTTGAAAATATCTTGTTTGAATGGGCTACAATCTTTCCCAATCCTGTTGAAGGAAATCTTCATCTTCAATTTAGAAGCATATTACCAGAAGTTAAAATTATCCTAAGCAATTTACTGGGTGAAGTTGTTTTCCAAGAAGATTATTCAAACACGAATAGAATTCAAATTGGTGCTCCAGCAATTAAAGGGACATATATTTTGAGCATTCTATCAAACGCAGGCATACAAAAAGAAAAAATAATAGTAGAATAAGCTACTTCCCTATTTTTCTAATTTGAGTGAATGTAATTCCCAAGTTGCGTTCATAAAAACGGATTTGTTTTATTTCTTTCGGGTTCACCAAAACCAAAGACATTCCATCTTTTCCGGCACGAGCTGTTCTGCCGCTTCGGTGTGTGTAATATTCGTCGCTTTCCGGCAATTGATAATGAGCAACGTAGGCCAAATCGTCTACGTCAATTCCCCGTGCTGCTAAATCAGTAGCAACTAAAATTTGGGCATTTCCATTTTTGAAGGCACGCATAGCTTTGTCACGCTCTTTCTGCGTTAAATCACCATGTATGCAATCCGCGGAAATATTTTTAGCGAGCAATTGTTTGGTCAATTTTTGTGTGGTAGCCTTTGTTTTACAAAATATTAATCCTTGTTTTTTATATTCAGACTGGATTAAAGCCAAAAGAGCATTCAATTTCTCATTGTCTTCACAAACCAAATAACTGTGTGAAATTTGAGCATTTACAACATTTTGTTTACTGACTTTAATATTATGTGCATCTGGAGAAAGGTGCTTTTTCACGATGTCTTGGATTCCAACAGGCATAGTAGCCGAAAACAGCCATTTATTTTCTAAACTAGGTAACATGGTCAAAACTTCATCCAATTCTGCTTTGAATCCCATGCTCAGCATTTCGTCAGCTTCATCTAAAACGATTGTTTTCACCTTTCGTATGTCAATTGCTTTTCTGTTGACTAAGTCAATTAAACGGCCAGGAGTTGCAACAACAATATGCGTTGGACGGGTAAGTGAACTAATTTGTTTGTCTATTTTTTCGCCTCCGTAAACTGCTTCAATAAATATTTTATCGCTGTATTTCGTAAATTTAAAAAGTTGTTTTGCGACTTGTTGACCTAATTCTCTTGTCGGACAAAGAATTAATGCCTGAATCTCGTTAACATTCGAATCAATTTTCGCCAATAAAGGCAAGCCATAAGCAGCAGTTTTGCCAGTTCCAGTTTGCGCTTGACCAACTAAATCCAAATTAGATTCAAGTAATATTGGAATCACTTTTGCCTGAATTTCTGTAGGAGTAATAATGTTTAATTCCTCTAAACCTTTAATATAGTTGGGATGTATGCCTAATTGTTCGAAATTTTTCACTTTCTTTATTTTGATTTGCAAAGGTACATTTTTAAAGGGTTTCTATTTAGTTCTTTTTATTTCGGAAAAACGGAATGCTTTTTGCCAATTAATAAATTAAGTTTAATATAAAATACGGAACTATGAAAATTACAATTTTAACCATGCTGACGTTAATTTTACTTTCCTGCGGAGGAACGAAAGAAATCAATGAAACGCCTAATAAACCTCAAATTACAGAAGTGAAGAATCCTGAAATAAATACGCAAATCAATGATATTTGGGTTGCTGAAACCTTTTTTGGCCAGCGTTTTGAACCGAATGGTGATAAAATGCCACAATTGGAAATTCATATAAAAGGAATGCATTTTGCTGGAAATGACGGTTGCAATAGCTTTTCGGGTACGATGAAAAAATTAGACAATGAAAATGTGATTTTCGGTAATGTCGCAGCAACAAAAATGGCTTGTCAAGATATGACGGTTCCAGCGCAATTTAACAAGGCCCTAATTGAAGCTAGATTGTACAAAATTCAAAAATTGAGATTGTATCTATTCGATGGAGACCTTAATGAATTAATGGTTCTAAAAAAGGTTGATTAATCTTCGAATTCAAGATGGATATTTTTTTTGCTGCTCGTGTAACTATATGACCATTTAATAGTTTTATTGAAACATATCTGATATTGCTTGATGTACCTTTTTCGTTGAACGCTTTTGCTTAACTTGAGAAAGGAACAATTCTTTTAGGCGGGAGTGGTAGTTTTGGAGTAGCATTTGGTTCTGGCAGCAGTCATTATAATTTGCAAATTCAATAAAGCGCTGGAATTTTCGTTTGTCCAAAATTCGCAATTGGATCTGGAATTGGGTTTTTTAGTCAAAGTTTAAACTTCGGAGGTTCTAAGATTACGACAAAGGGAACTTATTGAGCACGATTTGCGAGATATTATTTTTTCAAACAAGAATCCAAGTTTAACCTTTTTGCTGAAGCAGCATTATTCGTGGGTGGAACTTGGGCTCATGATGGTCAATCGTCTTACTCTCGTTTTTCGGTAGTTCCTAATTTAAAAACAGATTTGGCTTATTTTATTCTCCCACAAATTGCGCTAGAGGCAGCGATAATTGGAAGGTTTAATCCCAATGTATCTGTTTTCTCTCCTCTAGGCCAATTATCAAGTACATTGGGTTTTCAGATTCATCTGGGAACGAAACGAAAGCCAGCAGAAATAAAGAAGTGATCAAAGCAATGTCCTTTGCATAATCAAATGATTGTCAGGTACAATTAAAAATTATTCGAATTTTTTCTCTATATTTGATATCATTCAAATTCTGAAAAGCGCATGACAAAGAAACTACTTTATCTTTTAGGAATTCTGATTACTATTCTTCTTGGAACTTACTTTTATTGGTTGTATTGCTGCAGTATTTGTTGTCAAACTAAAGAAATTATTCTCCAGCCAAAAGACGATTCCGGCGAAGTTCGTTCGGTTGAATTAAATGGGTTCAATCTGAGTGTGGAAGGATTTAACTTTAAATGTTCACAAAACTTTAATTTTAACAAGAATGAATTTAATCGTATCGAGCCAGTCAAAGATTCAATAAAGCTCGGTGTAAATAAATTAAGTGAATATCTCTATAAATTTCCAGATCAACAAGTCGTAATAACAGGTTTTTCAAGCTTAAAAGAAGAGAATACTTCCGCATTTCCTAATTTAGGATTTGCAAGAGCTCATGAAGTGAAAAACTTTTTAAGAGATAATGGTATTTCTGCTGGGCAAATTAAAACACAAGGTGAGGTAGTCGAGGATTTGATTACGAGAAGAAAAGTTATTATTGGGCCCATTGATTTCACTTTTATTAGCAAGAAAAAAGATGGAGGAAAAGGTATTGATTGGGCAGTATTGAAAAAAGAATTCAATGATAATCCACTTCAATTAAATTTTAATTCTGGCGCAGTAAAAATAAAACTTTCGGAAGATCAGCGTAAAAAAATTAATGATTTAACAAGCTATCTAGATAATATTGAAGGGTCTATTATCATTATTGTTGGGCACACAGATAATCAAGGAAATCGAGAAGAAAATACTAGTTTAGGTCTAGAACGGGCAGAATTTGCAAAAAATTATTTAAGTCGCAACGGAGTGAATCCTGCGAGAATTGAAGTGATTTCGAAAGGATCAGACGAACCAATAGACGCAAACAATACAGTTGATGGAAGAGCTAATAATCGTCGAACCATTGTACTTATTAAATGAATTAATCTGAAAAAAAATAACTATGAGCAGTATATCTTGTATTATTATTCCAGCGATTGTTGGTGTAATCTGTGGAATTTTAGGATATCTAATTGGGAGAATGGCATGGAATGGGACAGAAGGAGTGCGAGGTTCAACTTTAAAAGCGGAATTAGATGCTTGTCGGTCACATTCAAAAAGTTTAAAAGCAAGTGTTGAGAATTTGGAGAGTGAACTAGCTGCTGCCAATTTATCCAATGCCGCGATGCTGGCAGCCTCCAAAGCAGTCCAAAAACCAAAACCAAAACCAAAACCAAAAGCGGAACCAAAAGTTGCACCGAAGACAAAAGCAGCCGGAGGTAAGAAATAATTAGAAAGACCTTTCGGAAATAATTGTTTGAAAGCGCTGTAATATTGCGAGAGTCGGGCGAAAAAAGAAATAACTTACAATTCAAATCCTTTATCTGCCGCAAGTTAAAATGATATTCGAAGGTAAGGACAGAATTAATTACATCGCAAGATACCTCGGTTAAAGGTGATGAATGAAAATCGTTGTTTACAATTAAGCTAAAGCTCAAGTTTAAATTTAGGGCTTTTTTCTTTATTAGAAGCGTCTATTGTCAAATGGAGAACATATTTTCAAGCTAAATTTCCTATCTTCGGCTCTTCAAAATACAGCATCAAAATGAAGGTTTCTTACAATTGGCTAAAGCAATACATAAATACGAATTTATCTCCGATGGAAATGTCTGAAATCCTAACGGATACGGGTTTGGAAGTGGAAAGTTGCACGAAAATTGAAGTCATTAATGGAGGTCTCGAAGGTGTTTTAGTTGGAGAAATACTGACATGTGAAAAACACCAGGATGCTGATAAATTGAACGTTACTACCGTAAATGTTGGATTTAATGAACCTCTGCAAATCGTATGTGGTGCTCCAAATGTAGGTGTGGGTCTAAAAGTAATAGTTGCTACTGTTGGATGCACTTTATTCCCAAATCCAGAAGAACCATTTAAAATTAAGGCGGCGAAAATTCGCGGTGTTGAATCGTTTGGTATGATTTGCGCTGAAGATGAATTAGGTTTAGGTGAATCGCATGCTGGCATTTTAATTTTGCCAAAAGAATCCGAAGTTGGAATGTCTGCAGCTAAATATTTTGATCTTGAAGACGACTTTGGGATTGAAATAGGTTTGACGCCTAATCGCGCAGATGCAATGGGACATTTAGGTGTTGCGAGAGATTTAGCAGCCTATTTGTCTGTTCATAAAAATAAAACTAAAATTTCATGGCCTTCAGTTGATGATTTTAAAGTTACTGGCAATCAAAAAGTAAATATTGTCGTTGAAGATCTTGAAGCTTGCCCAAAGTATATCGGAACGACAATAATAGGTTTGAAAATACAAGCTTCCCCAGCTTGGTTACAAAAACGCTTGCGCTCAGTAGGACTTAGTCCAATCAATAATGTTGTAGATGCAACCAACTTCGTTATGATGGAATTGGGAACGCCAATTCACGCTTTCGATTTAAAAAAAGTTGGGCGTAATATCCTTGTGAAAAGGGCTACAGAAGGTCAAAAGTTCACAACATTAGATGGAGTTGAAAGAACCTTATCTGCGGAAGATCAAATGATCACCAACGGAAAAGAAAACCTCTGTATGGCCGGTGTTTTCGGAGGAATTGATTCTGGTATTAACAAGGACAGCAAGGATATTTTTCTAGAATCAGCTTATTTTGAACCAGTGGTTACGCGTAAAATGGCGCGTCGTCACGGATTAAACACAGATGCAAGTTTTCGCTTTGAAAGAGGAGTTGATCCCGAGCTAACTTTATTTGCTTTAAAACGTACGGCTTTGTTGATCAAAGAGCTTGCAGGTGGCGAAATTGCTATGGAACCTCTAGAAGTTGCTGGAACGAAAATTGAACATCAACCTTTGCAGTTCTCTTATCAAAGATGTATTGATTTAATTGGTACTGATATTTCGACTACAAGGATAGATTCTATTTTAGAAGCACTTGATATTATAATTGTAGCTAAATCGATTGATACGCTTACGCTGCAAGTTCCGTCTTATCGTGTTGATGTAACTCGCGAGGCTGATGTGGTCGAAGAAGTTCTTCGCATTTATGGTTTCAACAATGTACCATTGCCGGAGAAATTAAACACTTCTGTACCAAAATTTGAGAAACCTAATGTGGAACAATGGAAAAATTCCATCAGTGAAATGTTGGTAGGAATGGGCTTTTCCGAAATGTTAAATAACTCTTTGACTTCTTCCAAATATGTAGATAAATTAGGTGGTGACGTACTTTTTGCAGAAAGAAATGTAGAAATACTCAACCCTTTATCTCAGGAGTTGAATGTAATGCGTCAAAGTATGTTGTTCTCAGCTTTAGAAGTTGTGGAATACAATCAAAACCGCCAATCACCCGATTTGAAATTATTTGAATTTGGTAAAACATATCACAAGTACGATACCTATTTAGAAAGCCAACGTTTGTCCATTATCATAACCGGCAGAAAAGAACAAGATTCTTGGAACGCAAGTAAAGACAAACAAAATTTTTACAGCATGAAAGGTGTTGTTGATGCTTTAGGTAAACGATTGGGGTTAAATAGTTTAATTCAATACAAGCGACTAAAAAACAGTCTGTTACAAGACGGTGCACAAGTTTATATTCTGAAACAGAAAATTGGTGAAATCGGTTGGGTAAACAATGATTTGAAAAAATCTTTCGGATTGCGTGAAGACGTTTTTGTTGCAGATTTAGATTGGGACGCTTTGTTCGCTAGCTTGAAGTTTTCAAAAATAGTTTACAAAGAACTACCAAAAACTTTTGCCACACGACGCGATTTCTCCCTACTTGTCGATGCAAAAGTGAATTTTGTTGATATCGAAGAAATTGCAAATAGCTGCGATAAAAAGATACTTCGTTCTATCGGGTTATTTGACGTTTATGAAGGTAAAAATCTTGATGCTGGTAAGAAATCATACGCGGTTTCATTTACTTTCCAAGATGATAACCAAACATTGAAAGATCAGCAAGTAGATTTCGTGATGGAAAAAATTAGAACAGCACTAGAAACGAGATTGGGCGCTGAATTGAGAAAATAAATGATGCGATTGATTTCTGGCGGTTTTATTTGCGGAGATACAATCTTTGAAAAAAATCAAGAATGAAAAATTTAGTTTTTATATCAGGAATTTCAACCGATGTTGGAAAAACTGTAGTAAGTGCAATCATGGCAGAAGCGTTGGAAGCAAGTTATTGGAAACCGATTCAAGCTGGTGATCTCGATAATTCTGATTCTTTAAAAATTAAGCAATATTGTTCCGATCAAGTTACAGTTTTACAGGAAAGATTTAAATTGAGTGAACCAATGTCACCTCACGCTGCCGCAGAAATTGATGAGGTTCAAATTGCGATAAATGATTTTCAAACTCCAAAAGTTAATGGAAATTTAGTCATTGAGGGAGCAGGTGGATTGATGGTTCCTTTAAATTCAAATGGTCTGTTGGTTATTGATTTAATTGAAAAAAATAATTGGCCCGTGATTTTGGTTTCTCGTCACTATTTGGGAAGTATCAACCATACACTTTTGTCTGTCGAAGTTTTGAAAAAAAGAAATATTCTTATTGCGGGAATCATTTTTGTAGGAGATGAAAATAAAGCCACAGAATCAATTATCAGCAAACAAACTCAAGTTTCAATTTGGGGGAGGATTCCGTTAGCAGATATAATGAATAAAGATTTTGTGCAACTTCAAGCTGTAATATGGAAGAGAAATATATTCCTGCAATCTTTTCAAAAAAGCAAGCCGTGATGAAAAAAAATAGAAGTAAAGTTTGGCCCCCTTTCACACAAATGAAAACGGCGAAAACTCCTTTGAATATTGTGAAAGCAAAAGATACAATTCTTTTTGCGGACGATGGGAAAGAATATATTGATGCCAATTCTTCTTGGTGGGTTAATGTGCATGGTCACGGCCATCCATATCTGGCTAAAGCAATTCAAAAGCAATTCGAAAAAGTGGATCACGTTTTATTGGCAAGTGTTACGCACCCAAAAGCAGAAGAACTAGCAGAACGTATCATTGAAATATTACCAGCTCATTTTGAAAAGGTTTTTTTCTCAGATGACGGTTCTACAGCTGTTGAAGTAGCTTTAAAAATGGTTTTTCAATTTTGGTTTAATCAAGGCAAACCAAAACGAAGAATTGTTGCTTTAGACGGGGCTTATCATGGCGATACTTTTGGTGCTATGTCTATTGGTCAGCGAGGTTATTTTAATGAACCTTTTGAGCATCTATTTTTTGATGTTGATTTCTTAGATTTCCCAGCAAAAGAAAAGGAAACTGAAATTTTACTATCGGCAAAAACATTATTTGAAACAGGTGAAATCGCTGGATTGATTGTTGAACCACTCGTGCAAGGTTCGGCTGGAATGCGCATGTATTCTGTTGATTTTTTAGATCAATTAGTCGCGCTTGCAAAGGAAAACCACGTTTTGGTGATTTTTGACGAAATTATGACAGGTTGGTATCGAACGGGGAAACTATTTGCAATGAATCACGGGAATTCCAAACCAGATATTGTTTGCTTGTCGAAAGGTCTTACGGGTGGTGTTTTACCTTTGGGTTTAACGGTTGCTACAAATGAAATTTACGAAGCATTTTTAGATGAATCTAAAACAAAAGCACTTTTACACGGACATTCTTATACTGGTAATCCACTAGCATGTGCAGCTGCGTGTGCAAGTTTGGATTTATTTGCAAAGTCAGAAACACTTTTGAACGTTAATAGAATAGTGGCAAGTCATAGTTCTTTTCTAAATAAAATAAAGACGCATCAAGCTCTTCTTGAAGTCCGAATTACAGGTACAATTATCGCTTTGGAACTCAAAACAGGTGCTGAAAGTTCTTATTTTTCCTCTATTCGTGACATTGCTTACGAATTCTTTTTAGAAAATGGAATTTTGCTAAGGCCTTTGGGTAATATACTTTTCTTAAATCCGCCTTATTGCATTACAGATGAAGAATTGGACTATTGCTACAATAAGCTTGAGGCTTTTATGAATTCACTTTCTTAAGCTCCTAAAACAGCTATCTCGTCTGATTCAATTAATTGTTTATCGTATCCATCTTTTGCAACTTTTATCATCGCTTTCGCTATGCTGTCTGCTAAAATCATTCGGTATTTTTTCAATGGCCCGATTAATAGGGGCTGAACGAATTTAAAAATTGCAATTCCTATTTTTTCACCGGCACGTTCTTCTTCACGATTTCCGCCTATGAATGAAGGTTGCATAAAAAAGGTATTTTTGATTTTCTCTGCGGCGACCGCTTCTTGCATTTCACCTTTTGTGCGGTTGTAGAAAATAGAACTTTTTGCACTTGCTCCTAAAGCTGAAACAATGATAATTGTTTCGATGTTATTTTTTACACATAACTTTGCCGTCGCAACCGGAATTCCAAAATCAATTTGATGATAGATTTTTTTATCTGGTGTTTTTTTCACTGTGGTGCCAATGCAGCAATAGACTTCATTGCCGGTGAATTGTTCCGCTTGTTCCTCTAGTTTCAATAAGTCACAAAGAAATTCTTGCAATTTTGGATGACTTTTTCCTATCGTTTTTCTCCCGAAAATTTTAATTGTATCATAGGCATCGTCGCTCAAAAGACGGTCTAAAAGAAGACTGCCTGTTAATCCACTTGCGCCTAAAATTAATGCTGTTTTCATCTGATTTGAGTTTTAGATTTTTCCCAATAATCTTGAATTAATTCTTCTAATTTGGAAAATTTTATTTTTAAGCCTCCGCCAGAAATTACAATTGGGGTTTTTGATCGATGGATATTTCCAGCCAACAGGCGAAGTTTAAAACCTGAGGCTTCACGCAAATATTCTTCTGGATTATTCGTATGTATTAATAAAGATTTCATCCAAATAAATTTCTTGGTTTCAATTTGCGTAACGTTCTCCCATTTTACTAATCCAACTGCAAAATTACTTGAATGGTCGTTGACACCTTCTTCGTCAATCGTTAAACCAAGTTCTGGTTCAAATAATCGCTTTGATACAATGAAAATTATTAAACTAAAAAAAAGCAAAGTTAAAAAGCCAACTGTTTTCACTAAAATAGGATTGGTGCTCACGATTTCCGTTTTTCCTTCAAACAGAATAGCTAAACCATTCATTATGAAAATTACTGAGACTAAAAGAATCAGCAATAATCTCCATTTGTTTAATTTAAATGTCTTCGTTTCCATCATTTCTATTTTACTGACCATAAAATTAAAGGAATAAAAAAAGTGGAACGAGAATTTCTTACTCCATTCCACTTTTAATATTAATTCTGAACTAATTATTTTCCATTTAATAGGTTCATCACTTCATCCAATTTAGGAGAAAGAATGATTTCTGTTCTTCTGTTTTTGGCTCTTCCTTCTGGCGTTGTATTGTCTCCTTTAGGAAAAAATTCGCCACGTCCAGCTGGAGTCACTTGTTTTGGAGCTACTTTGTAGCTATTTGTTAGAGTGCGAACTACCGAAGCGGCGCGTGCAACACTTAAATCCCAGTTATCTTTGTAAATGGCTGTTTTAATTGGAACGTTATCTGTATGACCTTCGACTAAAACATCAATATCTGGATTTTTAACTAAGACATCCGACAATAGTTTTAATGCTTCTGTTCCTTTTGTTTCCATATCTGCACTTCCAGATTTAAACATCAATTTATCTGACATAGAAACATAAACTTTACCATTTTTTACTTCAACTGAAAGTTCATCTGAGTTAAAACCTAATAAGGCATTTCTCAATGTTGCGTTCAAACGCGCTGTTATAGAATCCTGACGGGATAAAATGGCTTTCATTTCTCTCAAAGCTTTTTCTCTTTCCGCGATTGTTGCTTCTCTTTCTTTTAAAGTACGCATCAACTTTGCTTGTTCTGAAATCGATTGATCGGCCAATGAATTGTAATCTGATTTCCATTTAGCACTTTCATCCTTTGATTCATTCCAATTTTCATTCAAGTTTTCAATGTCTTGTGTCAATTCAGCATTTTCACCTTTTTGAGTATCCAACGCGACACATAAACTGTCCCGCTGAATTATGGTTGCCTTCAGTCTTTTAGACCCACGAATTTTTTTAGATGTTATGTCACCGCAATTATAAACGGGTGCACAGGACTGAAATATTGCAGCTAATGCAAGTATAAAAAGGACAGATTTTTTCATATTCAAAATATTTCAAGCTAAGTTATTTATTTTTACAATGTACGGTTAAAAGTTGGGTTTTTTTAACGGGTAGCTAAATTCGAGTAATTGATTATTTCAGTAAACTACGCTGTTTCTTCTATGCTAGAAATAATAATTTCTGCTGCTTCTCTTATTTGGGTTTCCGTAATTGTCAGTGGAGGACTCAATCGAAAACTATATGGATGCGATAAAAACCAAAAACTGATAAGTCCTTTTTCTAAACAGCATTTCACCACTTTTTCTACTCGCTCAAAACTTTCCATGTCAAAAGCAAAAAGCATTCCTTTTCGTCGAATTTCTTTGATTTCTAAATTTTTACCGACGAGATCTTCTAATAGTTGCCCTAAACGTTCAACTTCATTGAGGTCGATTTCATTTTTTAATACGTCTAATGTTGCTGCTGCCGCGGCACAAATTAGTGCATTACCTCCGAATGTTGTAATGTGTCCAAGCATCGGATTAGTAGTGAAAACTTGGAGATTTTTATAAGAAGAAACTAAAACACCTATCGGCAAACCTCCTCCCAACGCTTTTCCTAGCGTTAAAACATCTGGAACGACATCAAAATGCTCAAATGCAAATAATTTACCTGTTCTTCCCATTCCAACTTGTATTTCGTCGAAAACCAAAAAAGCTCCAACTTCGGTGCATCTTTTTCGCAGGGCTCGAAGATATAGAATGGTGGGAATACGCACGCCAGCGTCACCTTGAATGGTTTCAAGAATTACACCAGCCGTTTTTGTGGTAATTTGTTTTAAATCATCAAAATTATTGTGTTGAAGAAATCGAACATCTGGCATCAACGGTCGATATGCCAGTTTTTTTGCTTCATTTCCAGAAATAGAAAGAGAACCTATAGTGCTTCCGTGATAGGCGCCACGAAAAGAAACAATTTCGGCTCTGCCCGTTGCTCGTTTGCACAATTTTATAGCAGCTTCGTTTGCTTCAGTTCCAGAATTTACTGGATAAACACAGTTTAATGAGTCGGGGAGAAGTGCCGTCAATTTATTTGCAAGTGCCAATGGAGCATCTTGAATAAATTCGCCGTAAACCATAACGTGCAAATGTTTATCAGCCTGTGTTTTTATGGCTTCAACGACTTTCGGGTGACGGTGACCAATATTATTCACGGCAACACCCGAAATCATATCCATGAAGGCTTTACCCGATTTGTCGTAAATGTAAATACCTTCGGCATAATCCACCTCGATTAAATAAGGAAATGGATTGGTTTGACCTTGTTTTCGGAGGAAATCAAGTTCAGACATGGTTTAAACTTTTCTTTGGATTGCGCGAAGAGCTGCGTCAACGACATCTTGAGAATCGATTCCGTATTTTGTCATCAATTCCATAGGGTCACCTGATTCTCCAAACTTATCGTGAACACCAACATATTCTTGCGGAACAAGCATTTTCTGTGTGATGACTTGTGCAACAGAATCACCCAAACCTCCGTTGATCATATGTTCTTCAGCCGTAACCACACATTTGGTTTTCCCTAAAGACTTTAATAAAGTATCTTCGTCTAGAGGTTTAATCGTGTGCATGTTGATGATTTCAACAGAAATACCTTTTTCAGTCAAAATTTTCGCAGCCTCAATAGATTTCCAAACCAAATGTCCACAAGCCACGATAGTTACATCCGTTCCTTCAGTCAACACATCAGCTTTTCCGATTACGAATTTTGCATTAGGAGCGACGAATATTGGCATAACAGGGCGACCAAATCTCAAATAAACGGGCCCCTCATGAGCAGCAATTGCGATAGTCGCTTGTTTTGTTTGATTGAAGTCAGCAGGAACTATTACCGTCATATTCGGCAACATTTTCATCATTCCGATGTCTTCTAAAATCTGGTGAGTTGCTCCATCTTCTCCTAATGTCAATCCAGCATGGGATGCACAGATTTTTACGTTTTTCTTAGAATATGCAATCGACTGACGAATTTGATCGTAAACACGCCCAGTTGAGAAATTGGCAAAAGTTCCAGTAAAAGGAATTTTGCCGCCTATTGTCATACCTGCAGCCATTCCCATCATATTTGCTTCAGCAATACCAACTTGGAAAAACCGTTCCGGAAAGTCTTTTTCGAAGGCATTCATTTTTAATGAACCGGTCAAATCAGCACAAAGAGCAACGACATTGTCATGTGTTTTTCCTAGTTCGTGCAATCCTTCTCCAAAACCTGAACGCGTATCTTTGTGACCGTAAATTTCGAAATTCTTCATTTTACTTTATAAATTAATGCTGAGTGTTTTATTTGAATAAATTTTTACGTCAGTTTCCACGGTTAAAGAGGAAGATCTGCCGTTCTTACTCCGATATACTACTTTGTAATCTCCGGGTTGTAAATACCATTGTCCTGTTCGGGAAGTTTGATCTAAATTACAAACCCATTCTCTTTTGCCTGAAGTGTGAATATAAAAGATTTGTCCGATTATGGGATTTCCTGATTTGTAAGAGAGCAATCCAGGTGCTAAAACCTCGACTGAAGTGGTACTACTTTGTGCTATCTCAATTGTTTGATAGGTTCTCGGCAAAGTTAAAACCTCAATACTATACTTTCCGACAATATATTTATCAGTGGTATTAATTTGTTGAACGTTTATAGTTTTTTCGCTGCCAGTTTCTGTAATTCTCGCCTCAAGACTATATGGCCTTGTTGCATTCGTGAAGCGCACTCTGATGAACCCTTGCGGCGCGTCTAAAATAATAGTATTATGTGTATTTCGAATTATTGTGATTCCTTTTTTCTCAATCTTTGGCAAGGTGTGAACAACCAAATCGTATTGGTATTTAGGATCAATATTTAAGGTGTCTGGATACCCGAATTTATTGATTGTATGCACATAAGTGTACATCAATTCCTCTGAACCAGCCTTATAGAAGTTCATGGTCACATCGGTCTCTTTTGGGGCTTTGTAAATATCATTCAAATTAACTTGAACGGTTGTATTTAAAACAGCTTTGCTTATGACATTTTTTAAGACATTTCTGAAAGCATCTTTGGTTTCAGCTTCCGAATAGGTACCTATACAATTGAATTTTTCTAAATACGAAATATTCAAACCGAGACCAATAACAAAAGGGGTAACTTTTACTCCTTTATCTTTTAGTTTTTTCGCAATAACACAAGGGTCGTTATCGCAAGCTTCCAATCCGTCAGTAATTAGTATAATTATATTTCTGGACGTTATATCCGGGAAATCTTCGGCTGCTGCCTCCAAGGAGCGAGCAATTGGAGTTGTTCCCTTCGCTTGAATGGATTTTATTCTGTATTTGACTTTGTTGAAATTGTCAGGACCAAAAGGAACTTCTAATTTCGTGTCGTTGCAATCCTGGTAAGCTGCGGTAATAGGTGATTGATGCCCGTAAACGCGCAAAGCAATTTCTAAGTTAGGGATACCTTTGAGGCTGTCAACTGTTTGCGCCAGTAATTCCTTTGCAGACTCAATACGAGTTTGCACACCCCATTTTGCATTCATGCTATTTGACGCGTCCAAAATAAAAAGAATACGTGTTTTTTCCTGACTCCATGAAGTTGTGGAGAGAAAAATACTGAATGCTATGAGGATAAATTGCTTCAATTAATAGTCGCCTAGTGTTTCTTCTAATTGGTTCAAAGCATCGATCAATTGTTCAGGATTTGGTGCAACACCATGCCATTTATGTGATCCGACCATGAAGTCAACGCCTTGACCCATTTCAGTTTTCATAATTATAACAATTGGTTTTCCGTTTCCTGTTAAGGTTTTTGCTTTGTCCAAGGTTACTTTAATTTCATCAACGTTGTGTCCGTCCATTTCTAAAACTTCCCAACCAAAAGCTTGCCATTTTTGTGTCAAGCTTCCAAGCGACATTACATCTTCAACATCACCATCAATTTGGCGACCGTTGTAATCTATAGTAGCAATAAGGTGATCAATTTTCTTAGCGGCGGCATAAATTGCCGCTTCCCAAATTTGACCTTCCTGTAATTCGCCGTCACCGTGTAAAGTGTAGACTATTGAATTATCATTGTTTAATTTTTTAGCTTCCGCAGCGCCAATGGCAACGGATAACCCTTGGCCAAGTGAACCTGAAGCCATTCTAATTCCTGGTAAGTTTTTGTCTGTGGAGGGATGACCCTGTAAACGAGATGAGATTTTTCTAAAAGTTGCCAATTCAGGAACTGGGAAATACCCTGACCTTGCCAAAATACTATACCAAACAGGGGAAATATGTCCGTTTGAAAGAAAAAATAGGTCCTCTCCAATTCCATCCATTGTGAAATTGGAAGCGCTATGCTTCATTTGATGGAAGTACAATGTTGTCAGAAAATCAGTGCAACCCAAAGAGCCGCCTGGATGTCCAGAATTGTTTTCCGCTACCATTCTTACGATATCTCTTCGTACTTGAGATGCGATTTTTTCTATTTCTTTTGTTTCCATTTGTGCTAAAATCAAGGGTTCATTCGTTTGCTTGCAAAGGTAGTTTGAATTTATTAAAACGAGAGCTTCATTCACTATTGAAACGCAAACTCTTATAGACTTTTATTAACAATTTTTTTTTTTAAAGCTTTAACGCTTCCATATTTAATAGGTGAATGAATAAAATGTACCTTTATTAAAAATTAGTAAAATGAAAAAAATTGGAGTAAATGGTTTTGGTCGAATTGGCCGATATTTCACACGTATGATGCTTTTTCGGGATGATATGCAAGTTGCTGTGATTAACGATTTAGCTGATGTAAATACCTTAGCACATTTATTTAAATACGATAGTATCCATGGTAAAGAAGAATTCCCGTTTAAAGTTGTCGGCCAAAAAATGATTTTTGAAAATGGAAAGGAAATATTATTTACGCAAGAATGTGAACCCATAAATATTCCTTGGGGAGTGAATGGTGTTTCAACTGTTGTAGAATGCACAGGAGTGTTTCGATCGGAGGAGGAGGCATCATTGCACTTGAAAGGTGGTGCAAAAAAAGTTATTATTTCTGCTCCAGCTAAAGGAAATGTGAAAACTATCGTTTTAGGAGTAAATGACAATGAGCTATTACATGATGATATTATTCTATCAAATGCGTCATGTACGACCAACAACGCTGCACCAATGATGAAAGTTTTAAAGGAGTTTTTGGAAATTGAAAGTGCTTATATTACCACAATCCATAGTTATACCTCCGATCAAAGATTGCACGATTCTCCTCACTCAGATTTACGAAGAGCAAGGGCGGCAAACTTGTCCATTATTCCTACTTCCACGGGAGCAGCAAAGGCAATTACAAAAATATTCCCTGATTTAGAAGGCAAAATAGGTGGTTGTGGAATTCGAGTTCCTGTGCCAAATGGTTCCATGACGGATTTAACGATGGTTGTGAAAACTTCCCCGACAATCGAGAAAATAAACGCAGCAATGAAGTTAGCTTCCGAAAATAGTTTGAAAGGAATTTTAGGTTATACTGACGAGCCGATAGTTTCTGTAGATATACTTGGGAACACTCATAGTTGTTTGTTTGACTCTCAATTGACATCTGTAATAGGAAATATGGTTAAAGTTGTTGGTTGGTATGACAACGAAGCAGGATATAGTAATCGTCTGGTAGATTTGGTAGCTAGAATTTCCTGAATTTGAATATACTTCAACGCAAGGACTGATTGCAAAATAAACTTTTTTGAGCAACGTTTCCGGTTAGAAGCAAAACACCATCAGCATAAGATGAACGACATTTGTAAATTACACATGTTGTTTTGTTAACACACTGTATTTTAATTGCTTGCTATTTTGAGCTTTTTTTTAAGATCCAAACTTTCTTTCCGCCGTTCCGCTGTTCACGTAAAAGTTTCACAGCAGGAGGACGTGTTGTAAAATCGCCTATTGAAACATGATGTAGACCTCCTATACGTTCGTATATATTCGAATTCAGCCCTTCTCTAGTCAATTTACTGACTTGTCGATCTGCATTTTTTTGATTCTTGAACGCGCCACAAATAACGTGATATAACATTCTGTTTAGCTGAATTGATTCTTTAAATGGAATATTTTTAGTGGGAACTAAATCAGGAGATATTTCTTTTGAATTGGAAACATTTATGTCACGCTTGGAGTTTTTTTTTTGATGACCTTCTTGTCTTTCTTAACCTTTTCAACACCTGGAACAATAGGGTTATTTGAATATTTGAATATTTGAATATTTTTTTTAGATGAAGAATCATCTTGAGGTGATGAGATTGAGTCATTTTTAGCGACTAACTCTTTATCGATATTTTTGTTAGGTGTTAGAGGGTTCAATTGCTCAACGGTTTTATCATTAAACCATAAGATCAAACTGAAAGTTGATAAGGTGAACAAGAGAAAAACAAGCCAAAATGGGAATTTTCTTTTCTTCTTTTTTAAATCTTTATCTTCAATTATTAGCTTGTTTTCGCTGAAATGATTCGTTGAAACTTTTGGTACAAAAGCAGTTTTCTCGATTAAGTCTTTATCTTCATTAACTTCTTCTTCGTTCTCCGAAAAATCGCCATTGAGTAAAGCTTGGATGAGGGCGACAGAATCCAAATGCTCTGTGGTTTTATGTGCTTTACCTTTTGGTTTGGGAATGATAGATTCATCTTGTTCCGAAATCGGATCGTTCGTTATTTGTGTCGTTTCTTCAACAATACAATCGTCCTCATTCGATTCGTCCTCATTAATTAAGGGTTTTGGTAATGGAGCAACATTCTCTAACCAGGATTCAAATTCAATTTCACCCAAATCATTTTTCTTAAAACTACCAAATTCAAAAATATCGAAACTTTCGCCCTTATTGATATTTGATTCAATTTCGCGAATGAATTTGGCTATCATATTTTGAGCTACCTGTTCATCCACACTTTCTGTTTCAGAGATGAAATTCGCTAGTCTACCGTCATTCGTTTTTAAATCGTGTAAAAAAGTGATTTCTCTGAAATTATCACTCAACAAAATTAACGCACCAAATCCAGGCAGTATAACTGTTTTTTCTTGAAGAAAAAGTTGAATGAAATATTTATTCATGCCTTGTATTAAAAAAAGTAAAGTGAGCTTAGTTGAAAATCTCTGAAAAGTGGAATGTTCGATCTAAACGAGGTCCCTTTTCAGTCATTTTCAGTGTACACATCTCATTTTCGGAATCATGTTGAAAATAAAGATAATAGTTTTCTTCAGCTGCTTTGTCTAAAAATAATTTTTTTTCATCCAAAGTGAGCAAAGGTCGGGTGTCGTAGCCCATAACAAAAGGAAGAGGAATATGACCAACACTCGGTAAAAGATCAGCCATAAAAACTATTTTTTTCCCTTGATAATTGATATGAGGAATCATCATGCTATCCGTGTGACCATCAACAAACAGTAAATCCATACCAGGATATGCATTCTCAACAAAATCATCGTTTCGATTTATCATTTGTAATTGTCCGCTTTGTTGAATGGGCAAAATATTTTCGCTTAAAAATGAAGCTTTTTCGCGAGTATTAGGGCTTGTTGCCCACTTCCAATGTTTTTCATTGCTCCAAAAATTTGCGTTTTTGAAAGCGGGTTCGAAACGTTCTGTTCTTGGATCATATTCTATGGCACCTCCGCAATGGTCAAAGTGTAAATGGGTTAAAAGAATATCTGTTATGTCTTCTCGATGAAATCCTATTTTTTTTAGACTACTGTCGAGTGAATCGGCGCCATGTAAAAAAAAATGAGAGAAGAATTTTTCAGATTGTTTGTTGCCAATGCCTGTGTCTATTAACGTTAATCGATTACCATCCTCGATTAATAGACTCCGCATTGCCCAGGTGCACAGATTATTGGCATCTGAAGGATTGGTTCTTTCCCAAAGTACTTTTGGAACAACACCAAACATTGCGCCGCCATCTAATTTGAATAAACCGGTATTTAAAGAATGAATTTTCATGCATTTTTTTTAGTAATATAAACTTTGAAGTACACTAGGTATTTCAAATTCCGTAACTTTGAAACAAAAGAACGGATGAAAAAATTAATTATTGGCGGTTTGGCACTTTCTTTATTCGCAGCATGCGCATCGTCTAAAGGCTCAAAAAACAAAACAGATGAAAAAGCGAAAACAGAAAATCCAAAACCCCAGAAAGTCCAAGCCGAATACGAGGAAATGTAATTACTTCTGGTATTCATAGATTTTATCTTTCCCAAAATTTATTTTTTTAACTGGCAGTCTATTAACAGTGGGAGCTTTAACGCCTTCGTAAAAAAGTCCTTGTCCTTCTATAATTCTGATTTCATCCCAAGTATTTGAAACAATGAATTGTTGAAGTGTATTTGCTCCACCCTCTACAAGTATGGATTGAATATTTAATTCCCATAGTACTTTCAAGATACTCGTAATTTCAAGATTTGGAAGTTTTAAATATTCTATAAACTTCTTTTTTTCAGATTTTATTGCGTTTATGACTATGGTTTTAGCTAGATATTTTTCTGAGCTATAAAGTTTTTCAAGACTGAGTTGAGCATCTAAAATAATTCGAATTGGATCTTTCCCCACAATATCTCTTACGTTCAATTGTGGATTATCTGTTTCTGCTGTTTTCCGTCCAATGACAATTGCCATTTCGTGGCTTCGCCATAAATGGACTAAACTACGTGTTTCTGGCGCACTAATCCAATTAATGCCCGTTTCACTTTCAATTCGTTTTTTATCAATAAAACCATCCTTTGTTTGCGCCCATTTCAGAACAATGAACGGTCTTTTTTTTTCATGAAAAGTGAAAAACCTTCGATTTAGGTTGCGACATTCGGATTCTAAAATTCCACTGACGACATTCGCTCCATTTTTCGTTAGCATATCAATGCCCTTGCCATTTACCTCTGAAAAAGTATCTTTTGAGCCAATCACTACATTCGGAATCTTGTGCAAAACAATTAAATCACAGCATGGTGGAGTTTTGCCTTGATGAGCGCAGGGTTCCAAGCTGACATAAATGGTCGATTTGGGCAATAGTGTTTTGTCTTTGACACTATTTATAGCATTGACTTCTGCGTGAACGTCACCAAATTTTTTGTGGTAACCTTCTCCGATTATTTTACCTTCGAAAACGATTATCGCCCCGACCATGGGGTTGGGCGCAACATGACCTTCACCTTTTTTGGCTAAAGTAATGCAACGACGCATGTATTTTTTGTGAATTTCCACCATGCGAATTTACGAATCTTGTCTTAATTTATATGGATGATTTCTATTTCATCACGATTTCTATCTTTGATTTTCATTTTTTATGTTGAAAACGAAATCTATATTGTTTAGTCTGCCGGCGGTGGTTGCCGTTTTGGGCTATTTTGTCGACATCTATGATTAATTACTTTTTGGAATAGTTCGTATCACCAGCTTGGAAAGTTTGGGAGATGATGTTGATGTAGCCGGTACTTTAATCTTAAACTGGCAAATGTTTGGTTTGCTTTTAGGAGGAATTTTATGGGGAGTTTTTGGCGATAAAAAAGGACGAATTTTAGTGCTTTTTGGGTCAATCTTGGTGCACTCCATTGCTAATATTGCTTGCGGTTTTTTAACAAATTTCCCCCAAGAACATATTGTATCAATTTATGCTGAACTGCGCTTTGTCTCAGGAATTGGTCTGGCAGGGGAATTAGGAGCAGGAATCACTTTAGTTTCCGAAAGTTTGCTTAAAGAAAAAAGAGCAATTGGAACTTCGGTGGTCGCTGGGTTTGGTGTTCTTGCCGCTGTAGTTGCTAATTTGACAGTTGAGTTGACGACTGATTGGACAATTGCCTATTTTGTTGGCGGCGAGTGGGAATAGCCTTGTTAATTTTGCGTATTGGTGTTGTTGAGTCAGGAGTATTTAAAAATGTTTAGAAAAATCATACTGTTCAAAAAGGAAATTTCTTCTCCTTGTTCACGAAAAAAGATCGCTTTATTCGATATATAAAGTGTATTGTAATCGGTCTGCCTACATGGTTTTGTATAGGTATACTATCTATTTTGGCAATCAATTTGCTGTAGAATAAGTAATTAAGAGAGAAATTTCACCTGAAAAATGTATTATGTGGGCCTATATTGGGATTTCTGCTGGAGATTTTTCCAGCGGATGGATTAGTCATGCTCTAGAGTCTCGCAAAAAAGTAATTTTTTGGATGTTAGCTTTTACTTTAATTGGCGTTATTAGTTCGTTATCAAGTCTTTATCAAAATCCAAATGGCTATTATTTCTTTTGTGTTTGGCTTGGATTAGGAACGGGATATTGGGCCATGTTTGTTACAGTTGGTCGGAACAATTTGGAATGAATCTTCGAGCAACGGCGGCCAAAACAATTCCCAACATGGTTCGAGGAATATTAATTTTCATGACACTTGGTTTTGAAGGTATGAAAACAGATTTGGGAGTCGTTATCGCAGCAATTTTAGTAGGGTTAATTTGTTTTGCATTGGCTTTCTATTCCGCACTTTCTATTCCAGAAACCCACAATATTGATTTGGATTACCTTGAAGAATAAATTAATCGGTATCACGCTCCCAAATTCTTTTGTGTGTTCCCTTTTTCTTTATTGTCAGCCACTTATTTTTTTTTGCTTGACGTATTAGTCGCCAACGCAATTTTTTTGGATAGAATATTTTAGACCACATTTTGAAATAACTAAAATGCTTTAAAACTCCGATTTGGGAAAGAACGTCGTAGGTCGAAGAGCCGCATCTTACGCCAAAAAATGCATAGTCGTAAGGAGTTTCTTTGATATAAGCATCACTTATGCTTAAAAATTTTTCTTTTTGAATTCTAGTGATAGGAATATATATACTCAGTGATTTTACACTATCTACATCTTTATCCATGATAAAGTTGAAAGTAGAGTCTGTTTGCAAAGCATATCTCCCGTTTTTTTGTTTATTATGTTGGAAAATATGTGCTCTACCTTCAAAGAAAAAACTTAAATAGCGTTTGCTGTCATATTGTATGCCAACATGTCCTCCAAGTGTGCCGCCGAACCATCTTTTTTGTACTTTTTTGTGCTCAGGTTTTGGTTTAGAGCCATAAAGGAATCTTACGTGTAAAGTATCAGGAAACTCGGATATCTCTTGAGATTGACTCAAGAAGGAAAATATCAGAAGTGATACACATATTATAAGATAACGCATATTATTTTTTTTAGGTTTAAGATAATAGGTGAGCCATAATTTTCTGAGCTATCCCAGTTTGGTTTTCCATAAACACCAATAGATTCTTTTTTATTTCAGACTTTTCTTTATCGATTTTATCAATTGCTCGAATAAGCTCATTTCCATTGTGAATTTCAAATGCGAACGCTTCAGAAATGAATATATCCGCCTCGGGAAACTTACTGTGCTTAGGTCCGAAAACAACAGGTAAACCGAAAACAGCAGGCTCTAATATGTTGTGTAAGCTACCGGAAAAACCGCCTCCAATGTATGCGTATTCTCCATATTGATAAGCGTTAGTGAGATGTCCTATGGTATCAAGAATTACTATTTGACAATCATTGCCAAGTTCTGGATTTTCTGTGAGTCTTGTATAGCGCACACTCTTTTTCGTTAAAAGTTTCTCAATTTGAATGATATGGCTTGTTTGGATTTCATGCGGAGCAAAAATCACCTTTTTATCAAATGAAGATTGATTAATCAACAATTGAAGACAATTTTCATCTTCGGGCCAAGAGGATCCAACAATGAGTGCTTTCTCATTTTGAAGGAAATTTTCTAAAACTTCGTTTTTCACTACTTTCGTTTTATTTTGGAAAACCCTGTCATATCTCAAATCACCGCAAACTGTCGTGTTTGTTATTCCAATAGATTGCAGTAATACCTTCGAGTTTTCATCTTGGAGGAAAATATGGCTAAAATATTTCAAAATATTTCTATAAAATCCACCGTATAATTTGAAGTAAATTTGATTTTCTCTAAAAATAGCACTTACGGAGTATATTTTTGCTCCAGATTTTTGCGCCTCAGAAAGATGATTAGCCCAAAATTCATATTTTATGAAAAATACATTTTTAGGTTTTACAGACGATACAAAGTCCTTTGCTTTTTTTTGGGTATCAAGAGGTAAATAACATACTGCATCTGCAGCATGAGTCCGTTTGTGATAATTTTTCATTCCTGACGGTGAAAAGAAAGTGACGAGAAGAAAGTCTTCTGGAAACTCTAACTTCCATGCCTCCATAAGTGGCAGTCCTTGATCAAATTCTCCCAACGAGGCGCAATGAAACCAAACAACTCTTCTTCCTTTGGTCGCTATATTTTTCCATGTTTTTGCCCTGCGACCAATTATCCATTCTTTCGCCTTTGCATTGAATAAAGATGCAATGTGAAGAGCAAATAAATAGGAATACAACGATATGTGGTAGAAAAAAGACATTAATCGACGTAGAATGCCTTTGGTAATCTCCTGTAAACGGGAATAATCCATCCGACTCTCAAGCCAATTTGCACATCCAATCGAGTCTTTTTAGAAACAGGCGAGTCTGGTGTATCGAAAAATAGGGATCTCTGATTTTTTGTAAAACCTTCTTGTGCATAAAAACCTCCATAAAAATTTACAAACCCTTTACTGGCCATGAATTGATAACCGATGAATTGATGAATATTTATTCCATTTGTCAGTCTATCATAACCTTTTCGGTAATCAAGTTCAATCTGCGGAACAACATGAAAGGGAGTTTCTAATCTGAGTTTGTACGCTAAATAACCGATTCCCGCTTGAACGAGTATACCTGAATTTACGTTTGGACTTAAAACAGGAATAAGTTTACCTGCGGTTAAATTTACGTTGAATCCGCGCGATGTTAAATTCACTTGAGCGATATCGCCATTCTGATCGGTAATATTGCCTTTGGAGTCGCGCACGTTGGCAAGAACATCTGGAATTCTAATTTTACTCCCAAAAAGAAAATTAGCATCAATACCCCAGAACCAATTTTTAGAAGTTTTATAGCCTGTCATTAACCCAATATGGTTCAAATAACCAAAACGATCCGCCAAATCTCCTTGAGTCCAATTTGCTCCATAATGCGCACCTAGAATGGGCGTACTAATAATTGAGTCTGTAACATTGCGTTGAGCGTTTAACTGATTTACCAACAACAATGTGAGAATAACACAAAGACAAAAATTGTTTTTCATGGACTCAAAATTACAATCTTTTTTAGTTTTACAAGTATTCCGAGTGTGAAGTCTTTATCAAAGTGTTTAAACTGTTACTTACAGAGTAATTCTTGTTATTTTAGCCTAAAAATGCCATAACTTTATCTTATATTTGCGTCCGATTTTAATGTAATTTATACGCTAGTATGAAAAAAATTCAAATGGTTGACCTAGTTACTCAGTATGCTGAAATTAAATCAGATGTGAATAATGCAATACTCAATGTAATTGAAAATGCTCAATTTATAAATGGTCCTGAAGTACAAAGTTTTCAATCCGAATTCGAAAAATATTTGGATGTTAAGCACGTTATTCCGGTCGCAAATGGAACAGATGCGCTTCAAATTGCATTAATGGCCTTAGGTTTAAAACCAGGGGATGAGGTTATAACGCCGTCATATACTTACATCGCGACAACAGAGGTGATGGCTTTGTTGGGTTTGCAACCTGTTTTCGTTGATGTTGATCCTGATACGTTTTGTATAAATTTTAATCAAATTGAGGAGGCAATAACACCAAAAACGAAAGCTATTGTTCCTGTCCATTTATACGGACAATCTGCTCCTATGAATGAAATTATGGCTATTGCCAAGAAACATAATTTATTTGTAGTCGAAGATAATGCCCAAGCGATTGGTTGTGATTATTATCATACCGATTCTAAAATTTCCAAAACTGGAACCATTGGTCATATTGGTTGCACTTCATTTTTTCCATCTAAAAATTTAGGATGTTATGGCGATGGAGGCGCAATGTGCACAAACGATGATGAATTGGCGGTAAAAATTCGAATGATTGCCAACCATGGGCAAAGCAAAAGATATTACCACGATGTAGTTGGTTGTAACAGTCGATTGGATAGTATTCAAGCCGCTGTTCTTCGCATCAAACTTCCGAAACTAGACGAGTACAACCGCAAAAGACGAGTAGTTGCAGACGCATATGATACTTATTTCGCCCAATACCCAGAAATAAAAACACCCGTACGCACGTTAAATTCAAAACATGTTTTCCATCAATATACTGTTCAATTAGAAGGTGTTAATCGTAATGCAATGCAAGCGTATCTAGAAGAAAAAGGTGTTCCTTCAATGATTTATTATCCTGTTCCAGCGCACAGACAAAAAATGTTTGAGGGTTTTGCTGGCGCTTCAGCGGATTTACCGGTAACAGATTGGCTAACTCAACGCGTTATTTCTTTTCCAATTCATACTGAAATGGAGGAGGATCAATTAAATCATATTTGCCAATCTGTTGGCGCATTTATAGAATCTCAAAGATAAAATGAAAAAAATAGCTGTAATAGGTACTGGTTACGTTGGATTGGTTTCAGGAACATGTTTCGCTGAAACTGGAAATGACGTAGTTTGTGTAGATATAGATAAAGCCAAAGTGGAAAAAATGCGTCGCGGGGAGATGCCAATTTATGAGCCACATTTAGATGTTGTTTTTGAAAGGAACGTCAAACAAAATCGCTTGCGTTTTACTACTGATATGGCTGAAGCTGTAAATGCTTCTGAAATTATATTTTTAGCCCTTCCAACTCCCCCAGGTGAAGATGGCTCTGCTGATTTGAGCTATGTGTTGGACGTCGCAGACAAACTAGGAAAGATCATGACATCCTACAAAGTTATAGTCGATAAATCTACAGTTCCAGTAGGTACGGCCGACAAAGTACATGCGGCAATTGCAAAAAATGCTAAGGTTGATTTTGCTGTTGTTTCAAATCCAGAATTTTTACGCGAAGGTTTTGCGATTGATGATTTTTTAAATCCCGATAGAGTAGTCGTGGGAACATCAGATGCGCGAGCAGCGAAAATCATGGAAGAATTGTATAAGCCCTTTATCCGCGACGGACATCCTTTGATCATCATGGATGAAAAATCGGCCGAATTAACAAAATATGCGGCAAATGCTTTTTTAGCTACGAAGATTACCTTCATGAATGAAATAGCAAATTTTTGCGAGAAAGTCGGTGTCGACGTGGATTTCGTTCGACAAGGTATTGGCTCGGATTCAAGAATAGGGCATAAGTTTTTATATCCAGGAATTGGTTTCGGAGGAAGTTGTTTTCCAAAGGATGTGAGTGCTCTCTTAGAAAGTGGAAAAGTTGCTGGTTATGATTTTGAAATTATTAAAAGTGTTTTAGAGGTGAATGAGAAGCAGAAAGTTACAATGGTTCAGAAAATTACTTCTCATTTCGGATCGGACCTAAAAGGGAAGCATTTCGCGCTCTGGGGTTTGGCGTTTAAACCGGATACCGACGATATTCGCGAAGCTTCGGCAGTATACATTATAGAAGATTTACTTCGAAAGGGTGCAACGGTTTCTGCTTATGATCCTGAAGCTATTAAAAATGCGCAAGATGTCTTAGGAAATCAAATTGAATTTGCTGAAAACCAATATCAAGCTTTGGAGAACGCTGATGCATTGTTGATAGCAACTGAGTGGGGAGCTTTTAGAAATCCCGACTTTGATAAAATAAAAGAAATTTTAAAGGATCCGATAATTTTTGATGGAAGAAATATTTACGAATTGGACCAAATGAGTCAACTTGGTTTTACATATTATTCTGTTGGACGACAAATAATTGATTCAGCAAAAAAATAAAATGGAAAGAAGGAAAAAGATACTTATTACTGGAGCTGCGGGTTTTTTAGGTTCTCATTTGTGTGATCGTTTTATAAAAGAAAATTATCATGTAATCGGTATGGATAATTTGATTACCGGTCAATTAAAGAATATTGAACATCTTTTTTCACTTGAAAATTTTGAATTCTATCACCATGATGTTTCCAAATTTATTCATGTTCCCGGCGAATTGGATTACATTCTCCATTTTGCTTCGCCCGCTAGTCCGATTGATTATTTGAAAATTCCAATTCAAACACTTAAAGTTGGCTCTTTAGGTATTCATAATTGTTTGGGCTTGGCAAAAGCAAAAGACGCAAGAGTTTTAATTGCATCAACCTCGGAAGTTTATGGTGATCCTAGCGTTCATCCGCAACCGGAAGAATATTGGGGAAATGTCAACCCTGTTGGTCCGCGTGGAGTTTACGATGAGGCGAAACGTTTCCAAGAAGCTATAACAATGGCATATCACACTTTTCACGGCGTTCAGACACGTATCATACGTATTTTCAACACCTATGGCCCTAGAATGCGTCTGAATGATGGACGAGTATTGCCCGCTTTCATTGGCCAAGCTTTGCGAGGAGAAGATTTAACGATTTTCGGAAATGGTTCGCAGACTAGGTCATTTTGCTACGTAGATGATTTAATTGAAGGAATCCATCGTTTACTACTGAGCGATTATGCGCAGCCAGTAAACATTGGAAATCCAGATGAAATTTCAATTAAAGATTTTGCAGAAGAGATAATTAAATTGACAGGTACTGATCAAAAAGTAATTTATAAAGACCTGCCGATAGATGATCCAAAACAAAGACAGCCCGATATAAAAAAGGCACGCGCTATTTTGAATTGGGAACCAAAAGTTTCGCGATCAGAAGGATTAAAAATCACTTACGATTATTTTAAGAGTTTATCAGAAGAAGAATTGAATCGAATTGAGCACAATAATTTTGACAAATACATCATACGATAAATGAATTATTTCGCACACGAAACAGCAGTTGTAGATGAAGGTTGCACCATAGGTGAAGGAACCAAAATATGGCATTTTTCTCACATTATGCCGAATTGCACTTTAGGGAAAGGTTGTAACATCGGGCAAAATGTCGTGGTTTCACCAGACGTAATTTTGGGGAATAATGTAAAGGTGCAAAATAATGTATCCATTTATACTGGAGTAATTTGCGAGGATGATGTGTTTTTGGGACCATCAATGGTTTTCACGAATGTTATCAATCCGCGCAGTGCAGTCAATAGAAAAAGTGAATACGCTCGTACTATTGTCAGAAAAGGAGCGACTATAGGCGCTAATGCGACAATAATATGCGGTCATGATATCGGCGAATTTGCTTTTGTGGGTGCGGGTGCTGTGGTTACTAAACCAGTTCCAGCTTATGCTTTAGTTGTAGGGAATCCTTCGCGTCAGATGGGATGGATGAGTGAATACGGACAAAGATTAACTTTTAATGCTTCTGGAGTTGCAATTTGCGAGGAGAGCGGAGAGAAATACAAATTGGAAAACGATAAAGTAAAAAAATTGAAATAAATGAGCGCTACAGATCAAAAAATAAAATTTGCCGTCATTGGTGCAGGCCATATTGGAAAACGCCATGCCGAAATGATTCGTCGAGAAAGCGAAGCTGAATTGGTTGCAATGGTTGATATTCGCTCTAAGGAAGATTGTGGTGTTGAAGGTTTTCAAGTTCCATTCTTTCACTCTGTAGAAGAGTTGATTGAATCAGGTCTTGAATTTGACATTGTAAATATTTGTACGCCAAATGGCTTGCACTCCAGTCAGAGTTTGAAGGCACTTGAAGCTAAAAAGCATGTAGTTGTTGAAAAACCAATGGGCTTAAGTAAAGGCAATTGTGAAAAAGTAATTTTCAAAGCTCTTCAAGAATCTAAACAAGTATTTTGTGTAATGCAAAATCGTTATTCCCCTCCATCAGAATGGATTAAGTCGATTATTTCAGAAGGAATATTAGGTGATATATTCATGGTTCAGTTAAATTGTTATTGGAATAGGGACGAACGCTATTACAAAGCGGGTGGTTGGAAAGGATCGAATGATCTTGATGGAGGAACACTTTTTACTCAATTCTCACATTTCATAGATATTATGTACTGGTTGTTCGGTGATATTGACAATATTCAAGGAAAATTTGCCGACTTCACACACAAAGACATAACGGATTTCGAAGATTCTGGATTCGTGAATTTTGATTTTGTGAATGGCGGTATGGGATGTTTGAATTATTCAACTTCTGTGGTTGAGCAAAATTTAGAATCTTCTATGACTGTAATTGGATCAAAAGGAAGTGTCAAAATTGGTGGGCAATACATGAACGAAGTTGAAGCCTGTAACATTCCGGGTTACGAAATGCCAGAGTTGGCTCCAACAAATCCAGGAAATGATTACGGCCAATATAAGGGCTCTGCATCTAATCACAATTATGTGATAAAAAATGTAATTGATACAATCAAAGGAAGAACAACCATCACTACGAATGCATTAGAAGGATTGAAGGTGGTTGAAATAATAGAACGAATTTATAAAGTAAGAAATGAGCAATTCAATTTATAATAAATTAATAAACAAAGAGGAAACTCTTGCCGTTGTAGGTTTGGGTTACGTTGGTTTACCAATTGCGTTAGCTTTTGCAAAGAAAATAAAAGTGATAGGCTTCGATATTAATTCAGAACGTGTTGAAATGATGCGTAATAATATCGATCCAAGTAAAGAACTAGACGCTACTGCTTTTGAAGGGTCTGACATCGCATTCACGGATTCAATACAAGACTTAAAAGCAGCAACATTTTTTATTGTAGCGGTACCAACACCTATTGACGAACATAATTTACCGAATTTATCACCTTTGTTGTCAGCTACTAAAACAGTTGCAAAAGCACTAAAAAAAGGAGATTATGTTGTCTTTGAATCAACAGTTTATCCAGGATGTACAGAGGAAGATTGTATTCCTTTGTTGGAGGAATTGAGCGAGTTAAAGTGGCAGGATGACTTTAAAATAGGTTACTCACCAGAAAGAATCAATCCAGGAGATTTGGTACATACCTTACAAAATGTCGTAAAAGTCGTTTCTGGATGTTCAGCTGATTCACTAGAAAATATTGCTAAAACATACGAACTAGTTGTGGATGCAGGTGTTCATCGCGCAGCATCAATAAAAGTAGCTGAAGCAGCGAAAATTATTGAGAATACACAGCGAGACGTAAATATTGCTTTAATTAATGAGCTTTCCTTGATTTTTAATAGAATGGGAATTAATACCTACGATGTTTTAGAAGCAGCCGGAACCAAATGGAATTTCTTGAAGTTTTTTCCTGGTTTGGTAGGTGGACATTGCATCGGTGTCGACCCTTACTATTTAACACATAAAGCACAGCAAGCGGGATACCATTCAAAAGTTATCACTAGCGGTCGTTATGTGAACGATTCAATGGGCTTTTATATAGGTAAGCAAACGGCAAAAAAAATAATAGCACAAGGAAAACATATTCAAGACTCCAAAGTTTTAGTTATGGGAGCTACATTTAAAGAGGACGTAAGCGACATTCGAAACTCAAAGGTTATCGATATTGTTAAAGAATTGAAATCATTTCAAGTGCATGTAGATATTATAGATCCACATGCTTCAAGTGAAGAAATGTTCCGCGAGTATGGTGTTGGTTTAGTCGATAAACCAGGTTCGGAATACGATGCAGTGATTGTCGCCGTGAATCACAAAGAATACCAAACACTCTGTGAGGATGATTTTAAATCACTTATGAAAGATGGAAAAGGAATATTTGTAGATATCAAAGGCATATTTCGAGGTAAAATAAAAGAGTTGGAATATTGGAGTTTGTAATTTTAAAGTGAGCCATTAGTCTCGATTTTTAATAAAAACACTATTTAAACGTTTAGAGTTAATGTTCGAACATAATAAAGAAATAGATAACGAGAAATTCTCGAAAAGAATAATGGTAACAGGTGGAGCTGGATTTATTGGTTCACATCTCGTTAGGCTATTAGTGAATAAATACCCAACTTATAAAATAATCAATTTCGATAAGTTGACGTATGCAGGAAACTTAGAGAACTTAAAAGATGTTGAAAATCTAGAGAATTATGTTTTTGAGCGTGGCGACATCTGCTCAAAAGCTAATTTAGAAAAAGTTTTTATGGAACATGCTGTTACAGATGTTATCCATTTAGCTGCCGAATCTCATGTAGATAGAAGTATTGAAGGCCCAATGGAGTTTGTTTTAACGAATGTTTTAGGCACTGTAAATTTATTGCAAGTTGCTAAAGGTTGTTGGTCGGAAAGTGGAGAACATGTGTTTCACCACGTTTCTACAGATGAGGTTTATGGAAGTTTGGCTGAAGAAGGATTGTTTGAAGAAACAACTGCTTATGACCCAAGAAGTCCCTATTCCGCCTCAAAAGCATCGAGTGATCATTTTGTTAATGCATTTTATCATACATACGGTTTTCCTATAAAAATGTCAAACTGTTCTAATAATTATGGAAGTCATCATTTCCCAGAGAAGTTAATTCCCTTGATGATTAATAATATTTTGAATAAGAAACCACTACCTATTTACGGAAAAGGAGATAACATTAGAGATTGGTTGTGGGTTGAAGATCACGCAAGTGCAATTGACGCGATTTTCCATAAAGGTCGTCTTGGCGAATCATATAACATTGGAGGTTTGAACGAATGGAAGAATATCGACCTGGTAAAATTTCTATGTAAGCTGATGGACGAGAAACTAGACCGTAAAAAAGGAGAAAGTGAAGAATTAATTACATATGTCGTGGATCGTGCAGGACACGATATGCGCTATGCCATTGATGCCTCTAAACTTGAAAAAGAACTAGGCTGGAAACCTTCGATTAACTTCGAAAAAGGGCTAGAATTAACCGTTGACTGGTATCTGAAAAATAACGAATGGTTGGAAAATGTGACAAGTGGAGATTACGCGGCCTACTATGAAAACTTCTACGATAAGCGTTAAAAATGAATATATTTAATAAATTGTTGTTAAAAAAATCCGTCTCTGATTTTGATTTTTCGAAATTGAGAACGGATATGCACAGTCATTTAATACCAGGTATTGACGACGGATCTACGGATATGGAGTCTACAATTATCATGTTAAGGAAATTTCAAGATCTTGGCTATAAGAAAGTTATTACTACACCTCATATTAAAACAGGCGTCTTTGATAACACATCGGAAATCATTTTAGCTGGATTTGAAGATGTGAAAGCTGAAATTCTCAAGCAGGGAATTAGCATTGAGTTTGAAGCAGCAGCTGAATATTTCTATGACTTTTCATTTATGGAAAGAATAGAAAAGGATGATATTCTTTCATTTTCTAATAAGCACGTTTTGTTAGAATATTCTTTCAATCAACCACCTATGGGTGAAAACGAAATGTATTTTGCTTTGCAAATGAAGCAATATAAACCGATTCTAGCGCATTTTGAAAGATATCCTTATTACCACGGTTCAGTAAAAAGAGCCCAAGAATTAAGAGATAAAGGCGTAAAGATTCAAGTTAATTTACTCTCACTATTCGGACATTACGGTCCCGAAGTGCAAAAACAAACAGCCTTGCTAATTAAAGAAAATCAGGTCGATTTATTTGGCTCCGACTGCCATAGAATAGAGCATCTTGAGCTTTTGGAAAAAAATAGGCAAAATACGTTATTGAGTAAGTCAAATGTGTTACGTTTGTTTAATAGTGAACTTTAGAATACCTCTGTAAAGGCATAATTTTTTTTTTTAAATTTTAATCATGATATATATTCTCGTATTTCTTTTTCTTGTTTTAGCCATTTTTTTGTGGCAATTAAATAGCCGAAATCAATACAATATTGTTGCGATAAGTCACGGTATTCTCGCTATACTTCTGTTTTTTATGGTTGGATTAGATGTCGCCCCGAATGAAGTCGATGAAATCCAGAGTGGAACCCTAGTGTCTTTAATTCTTTCTGGGATTTTGCTCCTTAACATACTGCTTTCTCGTTTTTGGAAGATTAAAGCTGCTTATTGGCCACCCATATTTGTCCTAATAACATCTACTGCAGTCTTGTGTTTATTGCAAAATGTATTCGATTACAATGGATTTTTAATAGATACGAGTAGTATTTCAATTTTAATGCTGCCTTTTGCGGGTGCTTGTATTGAGCCAATTGCAAATGTGAAAGAAAAAATTCTTGGTAATTTCTTTAAAATTGATTTTAAAAATAGACGTGGTTTTTCGCGGGCGGCTTATTTTTTACTTTTTGGAATATTCCTGCTGATAGCACATTTTATAGGGTCCTATTTTGGAGTAGCACTTTTTGCATTAGGATTTGGAGCAAGTTTATTTTACCATAAAAAATCTTCTGCTCTGTGGAATATGTTTTTGGCATTACTCGCAATCGCAGCAATCGGCCATTTTGCAAAAGAGGCGAAAATTACTGAAAGCTCCCTTTTATTAGGCCGAGTATTGGCAGGTGTGTTTTTCAGTGGTTTTATCGCGTTATTCGTTAATACAATACAAAGAGCAAGAAAAAATGAAATGCTTGGGACCGTATTAACTTGGATTTTGTTGCTGATTATTCCTTCAGTAATAATTTTAGCTGTCACCCAAAATATTAATTTCGGTGGAGGAGACGCCTTTATTGGAATGCTTGTAGGCTTCGCCTTATCGGCGGCATATGGTATTAATACACGTAAAAATGATACAGTTCTTTCCGTTTATTTTGCTTTAGGTATACTGTTAATTCCATTGACAATTAACAAGCAACAGGAAAAAATGGCTACTATTTCTGTAACAGATGAGACAGAAGAAATAGTTGAAGATCCATTTGAATTGGACGGAAAACAAATTGATTTAAAAGGAGAGTACAAAATTGACGCTGAACAGTCGCAACTCACTTTTGAACTTGGACCTGTGGGAGGCCGAACTAAAGGAGCGTTTAAGAGTTTTGAGGGTAACTTTAAATTTGGAGTAGTGAATAAAATATTCGTCAACTTACGGGTCGAGAGTTTGACAACTTTTAATGGCTATAGAGATGAATCCTTAATGGAAGCCGCTTATTTCAACGAATTAAAATTTCCTAAAATGCAGTTTGAATCGACTTCTTTTACGCCAAATGATGAAGGATATGAGGTTCTTGGCAAATTCACAATGTTGGGCAAGATCAGTGATATTAAATTGCAATTAAAATATTTGGGAAAATCTGAATCAAGCTCAAAAGAAATATTTATTGGAAAATCAAGCTTAAATCGAGTAGATTTTGGAATGAAGTCTGATCCAAAAGAAGGCAATGTCGTTGATTTTCAATTTAAAGTTGAATTGGATAAATTAAAAGTATAGCCAACTTCCTTTTAATTTATTACCATCCAAAATCAAAGCTGGAAATGGAATTTTAATATAATGCAGAGGTCGAAGTAATGCTTTCAAGTATTTGTTTTTAATGGGCAATTCACGCATGTCCAAATCTAGCGAAAAAAGGTATTGTCGTTTTGCTTGGAAAGATTGTCCGTTGGTAACATAAATATCTTTGTCACCAACTAGTTTTTGATCCACGCTGTAGCCAAGTGAAAAGCAGATCCAACTCGGCAAAATCCAATTTTCTGTAAATTTTTTAGGCGAAAAGCTTAGCCAATAACTTTGACCATTGTAATCTTTGAAGAATCTTTCTGAAAAATTAGCCCCTAATACAGAGGGGCGCAATGCTGCAAATTCTGTTGGGTGATAAGAAAATTTTAATAACAATCGCTGTTCGTTCCACACTTGCTGTTGCGTTAAAAACCATGTTGCACCTATCGCGTTAGCAGCCATATCTGACCATGAAAAACCCCAAGCGGCATTTCCTCCATCTAATATTTCCAGGCTAGTTTGAAAACCAAATCCAATTCCAGCTCCTACCCAAGTACTTGTTTTTTCTGTTAGACCGTTCCATTTGTAAAGTCGATAGCTTGCTTCGCTGAGATGCATTGCTGAGTAAACGTGACCAGCTTTATCCATTTGCATCCAATCTTTGCTATCGTCGAAAGAATGAAAGTGGGTTTTGTCAAATTCATCGTACCAAACGTTTGAAAGTGCCGTAATTCCACCAATCCAGACTCCGCTTACAGCAGAACTACTAGAAATAAGTCTTTTTTGTTTTATGTCCTTTGGCAAGCTGTCTATTTTTTGAGCAAAATTAGATAGATAAAAGCAGGAAAATATAAGACTCAAAATACAGATACGAAAACTCACAAATCAAAATTACAATATTATCGTCTTTTTATTGTTAACATTTAAATTTGATACAGATAAAAGCAGCAAATGAAATAAGTATTTTTGGTAAAACGGACAAAACGAATGAACGCAATAAGAAAGGACTGGACTGAAATAAAAACAAATGATAGTTGGGCAATTTTTAAAATTATGTCAGAGTTTGTTGAAGGTTACGAGAGAATGGCTCGCATTGGACCGTGCATTTCAATTTTTGGATCAGCTAGAACGAAACCTGAGAATAAATACTACGAATTGGCTGCTGAAATAGCTGATAAATTAGCTCGCGTAGGCTATGGAACTATAACAGGTGGTGGCCCAGGGATTATGGAGGCGGCAAACAAAGGCGCTCAGCAAGGACAAGGAATATCCGTGGGTCTAAAGATCGATTTACCATTTGAGCAATACCACAATCCTTACATAGATCAGCAACATAATTTGGAATTCGATTACTTTTTTGTGCGAAAAGTAATTTTCGTAAAATACTCCCAAGGTTTCGTTATTCTACCCGGTGGTTTTGGCACGTTAGATGAATTTTTCGAAGCACTAACTTTAATTCAAACGAAAAAAATTAATATGCGACCAGTTGTTCTAGTTGGTAGCGATTATTGGACAGGTTTGGTCGATTGGATTAGAAAAGTAATGCTCGAATCCGAAAACAATATCACTGAAAAAGATATGGATTTATTGAAGATTGTGGATACTGCCGATGAAGCTGTAGCGTTTATTGAAGAATTCTATAGAACCAATGAACTTACACCAAATTTTTAAAATCAAGAACACCAAAGAATTCTGAATACATAATTCCTATATTTGTATCTTGAAAATTGGTTAAATGATGTTTTTTAAAAGACTAAAACAGTTTATTTTTTCGAAACACTTTCTGAAAATATCAGGATTAATAGCTTTGATATATATCTTAATTGTAGCTGGAACAGTATATTATCTAGACTCCTATACTAATCATGGTGAGAAAATTCCGGTTCCAAATCTGGTTGGACAAAATGTCAATAATATTTCGGCACTTTTGGAAGAACAGGGCTTAAAATTTGAAATTGTTGACCACGTTTACAACCCAAAGTTGGCCGAAGGAACAATAATAGATCAGGATCCAGCTAAATCTGAAAAATCTAAAATCTTCGTTAAAGTTGACAGAATTATTCGTGTAAGAGTTTCCAAGCGAACGCAATTAGTAGAAATGCCTAGTTTGATTGACAAATCAGAGCGTTTTGCTACGACTATTTTGAAAAATAGGGGTTTGCGTTTAAAAATAAGTTACAAAAATACACCTGAATCTCACGGCGCTGTAATTGAACAAAGATTCAAGGGTGCCAGGATAAAAGAGGGTACTAAAATCCCTATTGGTTCCACGATTGTATTAATAGTCGGACGGTATGAAGGAGGAATGCCTGTTGCAGTGTTAAATTTATACGGTTTAACAATAAGTGAAGCAAGAGAGCGTTTAGCTAGCATACCGGGAATTACGTTTTTCCCGATTTTTCAGAATTGCAATAATTCGGCAGACTCATTGAGCGCAAGGATAGGTTCGCAATCACCTGAATTTGAAGAAGGAGCAATGATGCCATCTGTGGGAACAGTTTCGGTAACAGCAGTTTTAAACTTACCTGAATTGCCAATAAGCGATCCACCTGAATAAGTCATTTTAATAAATGAAGAGTACAATATTTTTTTTCCTTTTAATTAGTTTAAGTGCATTTACTCAGGTCGAGAAAGAACTGCCTATTCTTGTTAACCAAGACCTTTTCTCAAAAGAAGGAAACTCTTTGGTCCAAAAAACAAATATTGGAACATTTGATTCAACATTTATTTACACGACAGACACATTAAGTCTGCCATTTTTTGATGATTTCAGTAAAAATAAATTTCAAAAATACACGGCTCAATTTTCAGATCCAGGTGTGACATCAGTTAAAAAGTTTGCCTTGTTAGATTTGAGCGATATTCCTTTGACATTTTCAACAGTTTTTTCACTAAATTCCACATATCATCGCTACGTTAATGCTGCTTCGGGGACTTTTACGGATACAACATTTATAAGTCAAAACATTAAAATTGGTGATTTAACGTCTTATCCTGTCGTCTATACGAATACAGTCGTTTATCCACATTATATAATTATTGACACAATTGATTATCCAAATCCATTGGATACAATTTTTGTAACGGACAATATTATAGTTCAAGATTCCGCAAGACAATTCTTCAAATTATTGAACGATCCCAAATCGTTGTGGCTGGATTCAAAAGCATATCACAACTATCATTTTGCAGATAAACCTTGGACAATTGGAGTTGTGACTTTTGACGGAATTAACGATAAAGGCTATCCATATTCTTTCGGATCAACAACGGCAGATTATGCTGATCATCTAACCTCAAAGCCTTTAGACCTCTCAGCGGAATCGATCGGGGATTCAATTTATTTGTCATTTTTATATCAAAAACAGGGATTTGGTGAAGAGCCGGAAGAAACGGATTCATTAACCCTTCAATTTTTCAATCCTATTACGAATTCATGGAAACGAGTTTGGGGAGAAAAGGGTGGACCTGTTTCTGATTTTAGAACCGTGCATATTTCAATTGACAATTCTGACTATTTCAATACTGGTTTTCAAATGCGCTTCCGAAATTTTGGTTCACTTGCAGGTGGCTTAGACCATTTTCATCTTGATTATGTGAATCTTCGAAAATTCTCAGCCTACGATGATACTTTGTTTAAAGATTTCGCCTTTTCATATCCGACAGGATCGCTATTAAAAGAATATACATCTGTTCCATGGGATCATTATAAAAATAATTTTTCTGGAAAAATGAACGATCAAACAAAAATCGTTGTTCGAAATGGTAGTAATTTGAGTGAAAACAACCTTGATGGTTCTTTAACTGTTGCATACAACGGAAGCACTGAAGGATCCTATAGTTTACCTGCTCAAACTCTTTCCGGAGGAAATATAAATTATGGTCCGAGGACAACCTATGCTTCTTTCCATGATTTTTCAGCTGGTTATTATTTTGAAGAAACAAAGTTAGGTACGAAACAAATGTTTGATATTATTACAACAGCAACAGCTCAATTTACAGATTTCACTGGAAACGACACAACGTATACACAACAATATTTTGCAAATTATTATGCATATGACGATGGTTCCGCCGAGAGAGCATATAGTTTTAATGTTGCTCAAGGAAGATTGGCAGTAAGGTTTACGCCTTATGAAGTTGATTCAGTAATAGGTGCACTTATAAATTTCGTTCCTGCTGTTGTAAATGCAGAAAACGAACTTTTCATCCTTACTTTATGGGATGACAATAACGGTGTTCCGGGTAATGTGCTCTATGAAGATAATTTATTTTTTCCAAAACAACCTATTTACGAAACTACAAATAACAAGTTTGTGTCCTATTACTTTGATGATACCGCAAAAGTGAAAGTTAATGGAACTTTCTATATTGGATTGAGACAATTTGATGCGGATCCATTAAATATTGGTCTTGATAAAAATTTAGATAATTCCACGAAGAACTTTTATAGTGTTAACGGAGGTGCAACTTGGACCCAGTCGAGTATATCAGGTTCGTTGATGATGCGACCAATTTTTTCAACAAGTTTGGATGCTGAATTGGGAATCGAAGACAAGTTTGTTGCTGAAGAAAAATTTGTTTTGTACCCGAATCCAACGAAAAATAGTATTACCATAAAAAGTGATAATCCAAATGCTGTTATGGGGATGTCTTTGTATAATATGCAAGGACAATTAATTAAAGAAACTCCTGAGAACGAATTGGATTTAAGTAATATAAATTCAGGTGTTTACTTGGTTAAACCATACGGTTCGAATCAAATAATTAAACTGATCAAAGAATAATGATTGAAGAAATAGAAGATAAAAATTTTACAGATGATGAAGAAGAATTATACGAACATTTTCGTTTTGTTGCAGAACCCGGTTTAGTTATTGTCAGGATAGACAAGTTTTTGATGGACCGAATGCCAAATACCTCTAGAAGTAAAATTCAGATCGCGGCAAAAAATGGTACAGTTCTCGTAAATAATCAAAAAGTTAAACAAAACTATAAGGTTAAACCAAAGGATGAGGTGTCAATTGTGCTTCCCTATCCGATGCGCGAAATTGAGCTTTTACCAGAAAATATTCCAATTGAAATTGAATACGAAGACGATGTTCTTGCTATTGTACATAAACCTAGCAATATGGTTGTGCATCCTGGATATGGGAACTATCAAGGCACCTTGGTGAATGCTTTAGTTTATCATTTTAATAACCTACCGCACAAAATTCAGGATTATTTTGGTCGTCCAGGTTTGGTTCATCGATTAGATAAACATACAACTGGTTTAATGGTAATCGCTAAAACTGAGCAGGCTTTAACACGTTTAGCGAAACAATTCCACGATAGAACTACAGAACGTCGCTACTGGGCCTTGGTTTGGGGAGATGTTGCAGAAGCAGGAACAGTTACTGGAAACTTGGGGCGATCATTAAAAAATAGAAAATTGATTACAGTGTTTCCCGATGGGGATTATGGAAAGCACGCCGTGACACATTATACGCCAATTCGACAATTTGGACTTGTTACACTGATTGAATGCAAGTTGGAAACGGGTCGCACGCATCAAATCCGAGCGCACATGAAGCATATTGGTCACACCTTATTCAATGACAAGGAATATGGTGGAGACTCAGTTCTAAAAGGAATGAAAAACTCAAAATATGTGCGTTTTATAGAAAATTGTTTCGCACTCACTGATGGTCAGGTTTTACACGCAAAAACTCTAGGTTTTGAGCACCCCGAAACACAAGAGTACATGCGTTTTGATTCTGATTTACCATCCGGTTTCGCTGAAATAATCAGAAAATGGGAGAGTTATACGAGTGATTTAAAATAATTTTGAGGAACGATTTTTTGTTGAAATTTTAACTTTTATACTATATTTCAAATAAGAGTCACTCAAAAACAGTATTTTTATCCTTGTTCTTGTTTAAAATTGGAAATTTCATATTAAATTCGAACTCCAATAAAGTACGCGCAACCTAAATAAATGTTTTGAATTTATGACGATGAATATAAATAAAACCCTGTCTTTTTTTATCTTTTCATTATTTTCTATTACCATATCAGCTCAGCCGATGAATCGTCTTTATCGTGAGGCGAACAAGGTATTCAATAATGAGAATTATTGTGAAGGAGCAGAGAAATGTGAAAATGCTTACAAGCAATTGTCAAGAAAAGGTAAGAAAGCAAAAAAATATAAAGGGGATATGGCTTTTAAAACAGGTGAGTGCTACCGCTTAACTGAACACTACAAGGATGCCCAAGAGTGGTACGATCGAGCCTTGCTTTTAGACTTTCAAGAGACAGACCCAAAAGTGCTTCTTTATAATGCGGCAATGCTGCAACAAATGGGGGAGTTTAAAAAAGCAATTGACAACTTAAATTTGTATAAACAAATAGTGCCAAATGATATTTTGGCAGATGTCAGAATCCGATCCTGCCAAAATGCAAAAGATTTTAAAGCTGAGAAAACGAGATATTTGGTAGAAAACCAAAGATCAATAAACAAACCATCTTTTGACATGGCTCCTGTTTTTGGGGATAGAAAAGAATCAAAGCTATTTTTCTCATCAAGCAGAGCCGGCAGCACTGGAAGTGGAACTGATCCGAGATCCTGTGAAAATTACATGGATATTTGGGTATCCCAGACCGATAAGAAAGGAAATTGGGGTGAACCGACCTTGCTGGAGGGAGAAGGAATCAACTCCGAAGACAATGAAGGAACAGTATGTTTTGATGGGCGAAATAAAACGATGTTTTTTACGCGTTGTCCAAATGTGAAAAAAATGAATCTGGGTTGCGACATTTGGATGTCAGAAGCGAAAGGTAGAGACGATTGGAAAGAGCCAACAAAATTAGTGTTAAAGTCGAGCGACTCTGTCTCAGTTGGTCATCCATGTGCTTCTGATGACGGTAGAACGCTTGTTTTTACGAGTGATATGGCTGGCGGATACGGAGGTCATGACCTATGGATTTCTATTTATGATCGAAAATCAGATTCTTGGTCAGGACCAAAAAACTTAGGTCCAGAAGTTAATACTTCAGGAGATGAGATGTTCGCGACATTCGCAAAGAATGGCGATTTGTTCTTTGCTTCAAATGGTCACCCTGGACTAGGAAATCTTGATATTTTTCGCGCTGCGAAAGTTGGTGAAGAGTTCAAATGGGAAAATGCGCAAAACATGGGTTTCCCAATTAACTCTGAAGCGGCAGATTATGCATTGTATGAGTTTAGTGAAATAAAAGGGTATTTTACATCTGAGAGAAAAGGTGAGAATGGTGAATATAAAGGTGATATCTATTCTTATGAATTGCCACCGAATTTGTTCGATATAAGGTTGTCCTTGTCTGAACTTGGAAATAGATCAGAAGTTGTTTCGAATGCAAAAGTTGTTGTTACAGGCTCTGATGGGTCAAATTGGGAAGGCTATACGAACGACAAAGGTAAAATTGCCTGGGAAAAGAAGCCAAACGGAGACCGATATATCAATCAGGATGTATCTTATGTTGTTAAAGTAGCCAAAGAAGGTTTTCATGAAGACCCAAAAGGCTCTAAATTTACAACTGTTGGGTTGACACAAGGCCAGACTATCTTATTAGACATGGCTTTATTACCAAAAAAACCAATAAGATTACCAGAAGTTCGATATCCATTGGCTAAAGCCACTTTACTTGTTGACAGTGCAATAAATTCAAAGGATTCACTAAATTTTGTATTGGATTTATTAAATGAATATCCAGGAATGGTTCTTGAATTAAGTTCGCATACAGATGCTCGAGGATCAGATCCAGCTAATCAAAAATTATCCGAAGCGCGTGCTCAAACTTGTGTTGATTATCTAGTAAAAGAAAAGGGTGTTGACCCAAGAAGATTGAAGGCTGTCGGAAAGGGAGAAAGAGAGCCTGCAGAATGGAAAAATCCAGAAACGGGTAGGAAAATTCTCTTAACTGAAATCTACATTAATCAATTTAAAACAACTGATAAAACGAAATTTGAGCTTTTACACCAAGTCAATCGAAGAACGGAAGGCAAAGTGTTGAGTATGGATTTTATAAAATAATTTAAAAGTCACATTAATTTTAAAGCCTTGAATTTATTCAAGGCTTTTTTTGTATCTTCAAGTAATACAAGCATTCAAGTATGAAAGAAGAATTTCTATATTTTTTGTGGCGAATGAAGTATTTGCCAAGCCGTAATCTCGTTTTGAGTAACCGCCAGGATATAGAGATTATTGATTTTGGAGAGTACAATGAATTCGAAAGTGGTCCAGATTTTTTGCACTGCAAAGTACTTATTGAGGGGATACTTTGGTTTGGAAGTATAGAGTTTCACCTAAAATCATCGGATTGGCACAAACACCGTCACCACACTGATCGAGCATACGATAATGTGATCTTACACGTTGTTTGGGAAGAAGATCAAGATATCGTTGTACAAAATAGAATCTTACCAACCTTAATCTTGTCCAATTATATAAAAGATCAATTTATATTTTCTCAAAATTCAGAATTTAATAAAAAAAGAAATCTACCTTGTGCATACGCATTAGAAGATGTGCATCATCTCTCTGTTGAAAAAGAAAAAGAAAGGGTTATGCATTCCAGAATGATGAGAAAAACAGCTTTTCTTAAACCGTCTGAAAAAGATAGCTTTGCTCAAGTACTTTATGAATTGCTGGCCACCGCTTTTGGAGCCAAAGTAAATAAAGATCCATTTTGGCAACTGTCGCGAGAAATTCCAATAAAGCGGCTGATGAAAATCAAACAATCAACTAGAGCCAAAATAATTTGCGATGCATCAGGATTGAACTTTAGTCGGGAGAAAAATGGGCAGCATAATGTTCGCAAAAGTGCCATGACGGACTGGCAATGGAAAAGAAAAGGTTTATACGCCAATGGTTTTCCTGAAGTTCGGGTCAAGCAATTTGCACACTTTATTCAACATTTTGACTTCGACTTTGGCTTTTTAAATTTATCAAGTGGTGAATTACTCAATTATATTTATAACAGTTTTTCACTAGTGGAAAGGCAGATAACGACCAAAGAAGATTCAATTAAGTTTTCGAAAACTTTCCAAGATTTGGTCATTATCAACAGTTTTGTCCCTTTTCTTTGGTGGTTAGGAGAGAAAAGAGGGGAAAGTGAATGGCAAACCAAAGCGATTGATATTTTAGAGCAATTACCAGCCGAAAAAAATAACGTGACACAGTTTTTAAAAACTACAGGCTTCAAAATGGAGAGCGCATACGATTCTCAGTCACTTTTAGAACTCTATAATCAAAGATGTAGTCATAAAAAATGTTTAACTTGCGTCATCGGAAGCGAGATTTTAAAAAGATGAGTTTACTACAAAAAATATCCCTTTTTTTCGAATTGCGATCTTTCGGAGTTTGTCAATGGTGGGCGCGTAAATTGGGAATTGAAATTGCAAAAGTGCGAACGTCATTTATTTACGTTACGGTAATTGGCTTAGGGTCACCACTTATATTGTATTTTATAATGGCTTGGCTGATCGAACATCGACATTATTTCTGGTTTGGAAGGAAGCGTAAAACAACAATTTGGGAATTATGAAATGGTTTAGTTTTGAGCTTTTCTCCCGACTATCCTATTTTTTTGTCCTTATTATCGTAATAACATTTTCTGGTACTATAGGATATATTTGGATTGAAAACTATAAGTGGATAGATGCATTTTATATGACTATCATAACTATGTCAACAGTTGGTTTTTCGGAGGTGAGACAACTGTCCGACGAAGGCAAAATATTTACAGCAACTTTAATTATCACGAGTTTAGGCACATTTGCTTATTCTTTAAGTTCTATTTCCACCTACTTAGTCGGTGGCGAATATAAAAAATTCATCACGGAAAAAAATCTTATGAAAACAATTGAAAATTTTAAGAAGCACGTTATTATTTGTGGTTTTGGACGCGTTGGAAAACAGGTGGCCGAGGATTTAGCGATTACCAAGATTCCTTTTGTGATAATAGAAAATGATGCAGTTTTAATTAATGATTTTGAAGAAACAAAAGGCTATGTCTTTCTTAAGGGTGACGCAACGTCTGATGAGGTTCTTGAGCGAGCAAACTTAAAAGAGGCGAAAGCAGTAATTACATGCCTGCCGAAGGATACAGATAATCTTTATGTTGTTTTGTCTGTGAGAGAGCGTTTGTCAGATATAATAATAATCTCTAGAGCCACAATTGGAGGATCAATTTCGAAGCTTAAATTTGCAGGTGCAAATAACGTAATTTTGCCAGATACTGTTGGAGGTTCACACATGGCTTCACTAATCACAAATCCCGATGTTATGGAATTTTTGGATTTCGTGCGCGTGCAAGGAGCCGAAGGAGCAAATATTAATTCTGTTTCTTTTGCTGAACTTCCGACTGATCTTCAGAACAAAACAATCGGACATTTGAACGCAAAAAAAATGACAGGTGTTACTATTATTGGATATAAAACACCGGAGGGCCGTTACATCGTAAATCCTGATTCGGAAATTGTCGTGGTTCCATATTCAAGCCTTTTCGTTTTGGGTTCAACCGATCAAATAAATAAATTACGAACTATTTTTGGATTAAAGCATTAATATGAAAATACTAATTACTGGAGCAAATGGTCTTTTAGGCCAAAAGTTGGTTAAGTTATGTTTGCAAAAATCAATAAACTTTGTTGCAACGTCTTCAGGAGTCAATCGGAATCCTGATTGTCCGAATGAGAATTACCATTCGCTAGATATTACCGAGATACAACGAGTCCAACTACTTATTAACGCGATTATGCCATCTGCAATAATTCATACGGCTGCCATGACCAATGTGGATGAATGTGAAGAGCAACCATTAGCTTGCCATGGAGTAAATGTTGTGGGTACGTCCTATTTGTTAGCCGCAGCTCAAAAAATAAATGCTCATTTTCAGTTATTGTCTACTGATTTTGTCTTTGACGGAGAAAAAGGTAATTATAGAGAAGACGATATAGTTGCACCTTTAAGTGTTTATGCAAAATCGAAGGTTGATGCAGAAAGGTTAGTGCAATTATCGAAATATACGAATTGGTCAATTGTTCGAACCATTATCGTTTACGGAACTGGACATAAATTGTCTCGCTCAAATATTGTTTTGTGGGCAAAAGACGCTTTGGCAAAAGGAAAGCCGTTAAATATTGTCAATGACCAGTTCAGAGCGCCAACTTGGGCGGACGATTTAGCAATAGGATGTTTTACAATTATCGAGCAAAAGCATTTTGGAATTTTTCATATATCGGGTCCTGTCACTTATTCTATTCTCGAATTGGTAAAAAGGATTGCAGAATATTATGGCCTTTCTACCGAGAATATTTCACCAGTTTCCAGCAGTATACTAAATCAAGGTGCAAAACGTCCTCTTAAAACGGGATTTGATTTAAGTAAGGCAAGGGCACTTTTAAACTATCATCCATTAACGATTGAAGAAAGTCTTGCTTTGTTGGATAAAGAGATTTATTTATTGGAACAATAACTCAACGAATCCTATAGAAGTAATAAATATCCTTATATTCGAAAAAATAAATAGAAATAACTATGGCAAAAGAAGAATCCTCAGGTTGGGGATCGCGTGTCGGACTAATTTTAGCAATGGCAGGAAATGCCGTTGGTCTTGGTAATTTCCTCAGATTTCCGGTACAAGCAGTTGAAAATGGCGGTGGAGCATTTATCATCCCCTATCTAATATGTTTTCTTTTGATGGGAATTCCTCTTTTGTGGGTAGAGTGGGCTTCAGGACGTTTCGGGGGAATTCGAGGCAACCATTCTACACCTTTCATTTTTGATTCGATGAGCAAAAAGCGAATGTGGAAGTACATTGGTGTTTTTGGGATTTTTACAAATATTGCAGTTGCCTCTTATTACTGTTATATCGAATCTTGGACTATGTCCTATGTTTATCATTCAGTAATTGGAACTTTCGATGGAATGTCGCAACAACAAGTGAGTGATTTCTTTTCAACCTATACGGATGTAGGGGTTTCTACAACAGGAATTCCATATGAGGCTGTAGTTTTTTATCTACTTTGCTTGGTTTTAAATACATGGATTCTGTCAAAAGGCCTCGGTGGTGTTGAGAAAGTTGCGAAAATAGGAGTTCCAATGTTGTTAATCTTTGGAGCGTTTTTGGCTGTTAAAGGTCTTACCTTGGGCGCTTCAGGCGCTTCAGCTGAAATTCCAGATGCGAATGCATTTGATGGAATAAATTTCCTTTGGACACCTCAATTTAGTTCCCTTTTAGACTTGAAAGTTTGGCTGGCAGCAGCGGGTCAAATATTTTTCACTTTGTCACTGGGAATGGGAACTATTCATTGCTATGCTTCTTATCTGAAACAAAAAGATGATATCGCTTTAAACTCTTTGAGCGCAGGCTTTACGAATGAGTTTGTAGAAGTCGTTTTAGGTTCTCTAATTGTCGTTCCGATTGCTGCTGGCTACCTAGGTTTAGATTGGGTAATTAACAATGCAGGATTTGGAATGGCTTTTCAAACAATGCCTTTCCTCTTTGAGAAATGGGGAGAAGTCATTGGTACTTTGTCAGGTGTATTCTGGTTCGGACTATTATTCTTTGCTGGAATTACCTCTTCTTTGGCAATGGGAACTCCATGGATGGGCTTTATGCAAGATGAGTTTGGTTGGGGCCGTAAAAAAGGAGCTTGGACTTTTGGGCTGATCGTGCTTATTTTAGGTTTGCCTACTGTATTCTTCTTCAAAGAAGGTGTATTCGATGAATATGACTATTGGGCAGGAACGGTGTCACTTGTGGTTTTTGCAATGGCAGAAATCATTCTTTTTGCTTGGGTATTTGGAATTACGAGAGGTTGGGATGAAATTAACTCTGGCGCAGATATAAAGCTGCCTAGGATCTACAAACCGATATTGAAGTATGTGACTCCAACAATATTATTAGTCGTTTTCTTGGGTGCGTTCATAACTCCAAAAGGAAACGATTGGAAAAAAGCAATAACGGAAAAATGGGAGTTGGATAATGGAAGTGTTTTGGCAAAAATCACAAATAGTGATATTGTTGTAAATAAAGAATTCTTCTCGGATCACAAAGAATATGACCAAGCGTCGGGTGTTGTTGACACAATAATACACGATGACGTAAATAAATTGCACATCTTAAAAGTCAAAGATAAAATCCGCTTCTATAGAAATGAGAAAGGTGTGGTTAAAGAAGCCAAGAAAGAGGCTATCTTATCTAATATCGGCAAGAATTACGTATTCTTCGACTCTGTTGCTGTTTGCCGAGAATATAAGTTTAAATGGGCAAATAAAATTGTTGTTAAAAAAGGAGATGAATTGAAGTTAGGCTCAGTTGTTGCAACAGGAAAATTCACCAATAAATCTCTTTATACAAGCATTGGACGACTCTTATTATTGGGCTTGTTTTTATTCATCTGTTTCCTCGTGTGGCGAGCGGGACGTTTAAAAAAACATTTATGAATACATCCGCATTAATCACGATGGGAATTACCCAAACAATAGTGACTTTTTTCATGGTTTATTTTTTTATTAAGGTTCTTCGGACACCACAAAAGCCTGAACCAGATTCTTATTCTGAAAACGATGACAAGTAATTAATTTTCACATTTTCAATGTCTGATAACGGTTCATATCTTTCGAAGAAGACCAAAAGAGGCGTTCTTATTTTGGTAGTAATTTGTTTGTGTATTATTTACACGCCCAGATTCTTGGATTGGGCGAAACCTGCTCAAAAATTAAAGTTGACGCATACGCAGCTTGCTCAAGTTGAACGATTAAATTCTAATAAGTTGAGAGCTGACTATCAACGTAAAAATACCTTTGTCAAGAAGTCAAAATTTAAACGTCCTCAAAAAAAATTTAATCCAAATGATTATTCCAAAGATGATTGGACGAGACTCGGGTTATCGGTAAAACAAGTCGATGTAATATTAAAATTCGCAAAACAGGGTTTACAATCAAACGACGACTTGAAAAAGATATTCGTTATTTCCGAGCCACTTTTCTTATTGATAAAAGATTCAACATTTTATCTTGAAAATAGTTTGACCAAAAATGGGAAGGAGAGGTCTAAGTTTTCAAAAAAAAAATTAGAAAAAGTAGCAGAGAAAATAATTCTTGTTGAATTAAATACTGCGGATCTGAGTGAATTAGAATCTATTCCTGGAATCGGCCCATTTTTCGCTAAAATGATTGTAAAGAAGAGAACAGAATTAGGAGGGTTTTTCGTTAAAGAACAATTGCAAGAAGTTTATAAAATGGAAGGTGAAAAATATCTTGAGATAGAAAAATATTTCCGGGTCAATCCACAGATCATTTCGAAAATCAACATTAATGAAGCTGCCATTGACGAGTTGCGCAAGCATCCTTACATTGAATATAAGGTAGCCAACAGCATTGTGATGATGCGTCAACAAAAAGGTACTTATAATTCAATAGACGAATTGAAGGAATCTGTTTTAATTAATCCAGAACTCTTTCAGAAACTAAAACCCTACGTATATTTGTAAATGTTATGTTAATAGAACGAGTAAAAGACGCTATTCGAGACGTCAAAGATTTCCCAAAGGAAGGTATAGTTTTTAAAGACATTACGCCAATAATGTTAGACGCGAAATTGTCAAATGAAATTGTAGAATTTCTATACAGTCGCTATGCAGATCATAATATTGATGCAGTAGCAGGAATTGAGAGTCGTGGTTTTTTATTTGGTTACCCATTGGCAATGCGTCTCGGGGTTCCTTTTGTCTTAATAAGAAAAACGGGAAAATTACCTTACGACAAAATTCAGCATTCATATGATTTGGAGTATGGAAGTGCCGAAATAGAAATGCATACAGATGCAATTAAACATGGTCAACGCATACTTCTTCACGACGATTTATTAGCTACGGGTGGATCAGCCGAGGCTGCAGCAAATTTGATAGCGAAATGTGGGGGAGAATTAGTTGGTTTTAATTTCTTAGTGGCTTTGGATTTTCTAAACGGGAACGAAAAACTAGAGAAATTTTCATCAAATATAGAAGCAATAATACACTATTAGTTCAAGCTTAAAATTAAATAAAAATGAATTTTGACCAAAACGAAAATCAAAAAATGATCGCACAAATGATACGCGATTTTGCTGAAAAAGAGATTAAACCTCATTTTATGGATTGGGATGAAACCCAAGAATTTCCGCTGCCAGTTTTCAAGAAATTAGGCGAATTAGGTTTAATGGGTGTTTTCATTCCTGTAGAATATGGAGGTTCAGGTTTTTCTTATTTTGAATATATAACCGTTATTTCTGAAATAGCAAAGGTATGTGGATCAATAGGATTGTCTGTTGCTGCACACAATTCACTATGTACTGGACATATATTCTACCACGGCAGTGAGGAACAAAAGAAAAAATATCTCCCAAAACTAGCTTCGGCTGAATGGATAGGTGCTTGGGGTTTAACAGAGACTGGGACAGGTTCTGATGCAGGTGGTATGAATACAACTGCTATTTTAGAGGGAAATGAGTGGGTTTTAAATGGTTCAAAAAACTTTATAACGCATGGAAAGTCTGGCGATGTCGCTGTTGTTATTGCGCGTACAGGAGAAAAAGGTGATTCTCGTGGAATGTCTGCTTTTATAATCGAAAAAGGAACTCCAGGATTTTCGGCAGGAAAAAAAGAAAATAAAATGGGTATGCGTGCATCTGAAACGTGCGAACTTATTTTTGACAACTGCCGCATTCCAAAGGAAAATTTAATTGGAGTTCAAGGTGAAGGGTTTGTGCAGTCTATGCAAATATTGGATGGAGGTAGAATCTCTATTGGCGCATTAGCATTAGGCATAGCAAAAGGAGCATATGAAGCATCCATAAAGTATTCCAAAGAAAGAGAGCAATTCGGGAAACCAATTGCACATTTTCAGGCTATTGGGTTTAAATTGGCAGATATGTCAACAAAAATTGAAGCAGCTGAACTACTTTTATATCAAGCAGCTTATTTAAAAAACAATAAGAAGAATTTGACCAAAGAATCCGCAATGGCAAAGTTGTATGCATCTGAAATCGCATGTGAAGTTGCAAATGAAGCTGTTCAGATTTTTGGTGGTTATGGATACACAAAAGATTTTCCAGTAGAAAAATTTTATAGAGACGCAAAGCTCTGCACAATAGGTGAAGGAACATCGGAAATTCAAAAGTTAGTGATTTCTCGAGAAATTTTAAAGTAAGTATTGTTCTTTCGTGAAATAGATGTACATTTGCCTCCTAAAATTGAATCAAATAAGTAAAAAAATATGTTAATAGTTCCAGTAAAAGAAGGTGAAAATATCGAAAGAGCGTTAAAGCGTTACAAGAAAAAATTCGATAAAACAGGCGTCATGCGAGAATTGCGTGCACGTAAAGAGTTTATTAAGCCTTCTGTTATTGATCGCCAGGACAATATCAAAGCTGCTTACAAACAAAGATTAAACAGCGCCGAATTGTAACATATTCTCAAAATATACGTTTAGAAGGAGACAGATATGTCTCCTTTTTTTATGCTCGAAAATTTCATATATTACCTCAAGGTCGAAAGACGATACTCTGAAAATACTCTGGTGGCTTACAGGAAGGATATTAACCAGTTCATGGAATTTACCACGATTAAGGATGACGAAGCCGTTAAAAAAATAAATTTCAGAGATGTACGTGCTTGGATAATTGAATTAAAAGATCATTCGTTAAGTAATAGAAGTATTAATCGAAAGCTTTCATCGCTTCGAGCCTTTTATAAATGGTTAAGAAAGGAAGGTGATGTTTTTGACAATCCTATGATGAAGATTTTAGCACCTAAAACGGAAAAAAGGCTACCTCATTTTGCAAAACAATCCGAATTAAAACAAATCCAAATAGAGGTTGCCGAAGACGACTTTGAGACATTTCGAGATCATGTCATTTTTGAAATCTTTTATCAAACAGGTATACGCCTTAGTGAGTTGATAAATTTAACTGACTCTCAAGTTCAGCAAGCTTATATTCGTGTTGTAGGGAAGCGAAATAAAGAGCGTCAAATTCCAATTTCAAAAAAGCTATTTCAATTAATCGAAAAGTACAAGAGTATAAGAGGAAACATCGCTGTTGACAACCCATATTTGTTTGTTTTAAAAAACGGCAAGAAACTATATCCGAAGCTCGTTTATAGAAAAATAAATTCCTACCTCGGTGAGGTAACGAGTTTAGATAAAAAAAGCCCTCATGTTTTGAGACATACTTTTGCAACGCATATGCTAAATAATGGAGCTGGGTTGGAGACTTTAAAAGAGCTTCTCGGTCACGCTAATTTAGCTGCAACTCAGGTCTATACTCATAATTCGTTTGTGCAGCTATCAAATATTTACGCACAAGCACACCCTCGTGGGCAAAAAAATAAGATATAAATATTAAAGTACACACAATTCATTTTACAGCTGACAAGAAACTAATTGTATTCGTTAACGAAAAAGTCAACAAGTTAGAGGTTTTTTTTGATAATATTATCGCTGGAGAAGTTTTTTTGAGACTTGGCAGGTTCAACTACCAAATGCGACATTACCAGAAACCAAATTATAAAATATTTCTTTAGGGGAATCAAAATTTAATTTTTCTCGTGGTCTACTATTGATTTTATGTTGAATTTCAGTTAGTTGAATCTGTGGATATTCGTTTAGATTAGAGTCTTTCTTAACGTATTGCCTTATCAATTTGTTAGCATGTTCAATTGACCCTTTTTCCCATGAGCAATATGGATGTGCAAAATAGACAATTGCATTAATTGCTTTAGATATTTCGAGGTGTTCAGCGAATTCTGGACCGTTATCTGTAGTGATTGTATGAACATAGTTTTTATACGGTAATAAAGCGTCAATCACTTGCTTTTTAACTCCTTTCGCATTTTTACCAGATTCAAGTTTTTTAATGATTATGAAATTGGTTTTTCTTTCTGTTAAAGTGAGGATTGCTCCTTGTTGATGAGCTCCAATAATAGTATCCATTTCCCAATCTCCAAATCTAATTTTTGAACTAACTTCTTCTGGACGTTCATCAATAGAAACACGGTTGGCTATTGGGAAGTGTTTGCCAACAGGACGTTTTCTATGTTTTAATTGATGTCGACAATGTTTATAGAGTTTTCCTCCATTTTTCTTATCTAACCTTATAAATTGATAAATCCTTTCATGACTTACCATTTCAATATCATTTTGTTTACAATAACCTACAATCTGTTTTGGAGACCAATGCTGAGAGATCTGTTTAATTACAGAATCTTTACAGTTGTTTGTAAATGAACTATGTAACACGTAACGATCCTTTCGATCACTACAACATTCTTGTCCCTTTTTGGCAGAATATCCACCTCTTTTTTGTCTATTACGATTGAATTCTCTAAAAATTGTCGAGCGATGGACATTTAGTTCCTTGGCAATAAAATCTTTTGCCATTTTCAGCTTTAGATAAGCTTCCATTTGATACCTTTGTTCAATAGTTAATTGTTTCATAAGCAACTTTTAATGTGGTAATTAAAAGCTAAAAAAACGAAAAAACTCTATGGTTCAGGACGAAGTTAAAATAACTAGATCCTGAACTTTTTTAGTTAGTATTTGAAAGTTTTTTTGACCTTTTTTGAATTAGGTCAAAAACTTTAGAAAAACCTTCAATGCTGAAGTCCCCATTCTTGCTAATTTGTCGCATTTACTAACTGAACTTACCCTTGATAAAAGTCAAAATCACGGAAACAAAATAGCGGAAGTGAAAATTTTAATTCCCGGAAAGGAGCTATTCGCAAAAAAAAGCAATGTAAAAGTTTTGAAGAAGCCGCCGACTTAGTAGTTGAAGCTTTAAGGAAACAAGTAGCTAAAGTAAAAGAAAAATAATAATAATATTCATAATTAATTGAAAATGTGGTTGTTGCCTCTTTTTTTTGTGCTTTAAAAATATTAATACAAAAAAATCACTTTAAAAGACTTGCGATAAAAGATTTCTTTCATACATTTGCAAACCCAAATAAGGGTAAATACAAGAAAGTTCTTTCAATTATTGCACCAAAATAGAAATGTGCCGATGTAGCTCAGTTGGCCAGAGCAGCTGATTTGTAATCAGCGGGTCGGGGGTTCGAATCCCTCCATCGGCTCTAGAAAAAATTGGGGGTGTCGCATAGTGGCTATTGCAGCAGACTGTAAATCTGTCACCGTAAGGTAACGTTGGTTCGAGTCCATCCACCCCCACCACATTTTTAAAATAAATAAGCGGGAGTAGCTCAGTTGGTAGAGCGTCAGCCTTCCAAGCTGAGGGTCGCGAGTTCGAATCTCGTCTCCCGCTCAATTGAAAGAATTAGTTGCCGATGTAGGTCAGGGGTAGAGTGCTTCCTTGGTAAGGAAGAAGTCACGAGTTCAATTCTCGTCATTGGCTCTGAATAAAGTATTTGCAGTTTGATTTCATCCGAAATGGGGTGAAATTTATTTGTATTAAAATTTTGTTTTTTTTATTAACTAAGTAACAAATATAATAATGGCTAAGGAAAATTTTGATCGTTCCAAACCACACGTGAATATCGGGACCATTGGTCACGTTGATCACGGTAAAACAACACTTACAGCTGCAATTTCAAGCGTTTTAGCTTCGAAAGGATTGGCAGCAGTACGTGATTTCTCTTCAATTGACAATGCACCAGAAGAAAAAGAACGTGGTATTACAATTAACACATCACACATTGAGTACGAAACCTTAAATCGTCACTATGCGCACGTAGATTGTCCAGGTCACGCGGATTACGTAAAGAACATGGTTACAGGTGCTGCTCAAATGGATGGTGCTATTTTGGTAGTGGCTGCTACAGATGGTCCAATGCCACAAACTCGTGAGCACATTCTTTTAGGTCGCCAAGTAGGTGTTCCAAGATTGGTTGTATTTATGAATAAAGTGGATATGGTTGATGATCCTGAATTGTTAGAGTTAGTTGAAATGGAAGTGCGTGAATTGCTTTCATTCTACAGCTATGATGGTGATAATGCTCCAGTAATTCAAGGTTCTGCTTTAGGCGCTTTGAATGGTGAGGAACAATGGGTAAAAGGTATCGAGGAGTTAATGGATGCTGTTGATACTTATATTGAACTTCCTCCACGTGAAATTGACAAGCCCTTCTTGATGCCAGTTGAAGACGTATTTACGATTACAGGTCGTGGTACTGTTGCTACAGGTCGTATAGAAACAGGTATAATTAATTCTGGTGAAACTGTTGATATCCTAGGAATGGGAACTGAGAAATTATCTTCTACTGTTACAGGTGTTGAGATGTTCCGAAAAATATTGAACAGAGGTGAAGCAGGTGACAACGTAGGTCTTTTGTTAAGAGGTATTGAAAAATCTCAAATAAAAAGAGGAATGGTTATTTGTAAGCCAGGTTCAACTACTCCTCATACAGATTTCAAAGCTGAGATTTACGTATTGAAGAAAGAAGAAGGTGGTCGTCACACACCATTCCATAATAAATATCGTCCGCAGTTTTACTTTAGAACAACAGATGTAACTGGTGAGATTTTTATGACTGACGGTCGTGAGATGGTTATGCCAGGTGATAACGTAACTATTACAGTTAAGTTGATTGTTCCAGTAGCTATGGACAAAGGTTTGCGTTTCGCCATCCGTGAGGGTGGTAGAACAGTTGGAGCTGGTCAGGTTACTGAAATTATAGCTTAACTAAAAGTACAATAAATTAAAAAGGGGAAGTTCGCTTCCCCTTTTACACGGGTGTAGCTCAGCTGGTAGAGTAGTGGTCTCCAAAACCATTGGTCGTGGGTTCGATCCCTACCGCCCGTGCAAAACATAAAGACAGTGTCAAAAGTAAAAGAATACATAAACGAAACAGTGAACGAAATGGTTCACAATGTGACGTGGCCCACTTGGAAAGAATTGCAGAGCAATACCATCATTGTGGTAATTGCTTCTGTCATTTTTGCATTATTGATTTTCGTAATGGATTTCGTTTTTGGAATTACAGGAGATAGCAAGTCGCTATGGCAGGGAATTCTGGGTTTTATTTACAGATTATTTTAATTATCTATGACAGATATCAAACAGCGTTGGTACGTGGTGAGAGCCGTTAGCGGTAAGGAAAAGAAAGTAAAAGAATATTTGGATTTGGAAATAACACGTTTGAACTTGGCTGATTATGTCAATCAAGTACTTATTCCAACTGAAAAAGTATTCCAAATCCGAAATGGGAAAAAGGTAAGTAAAGAGAAAGCTTATTTACCAGGTTATGTTCTTATAGAAGCGGCTCTTGTTGGCGAGGTAAAGCATGTCATTAAGGGAATTCCAAATGTAATTGGTTTTCTTGGTGCTGTGAAAGGCGGTGAACCTGTTCCAATGCGCTTGTCTGAAGTGAACAGAATATTAGGCAAAGTTGATGAATTGCTTGAAACAGAAGAGGAAATGAAGATTCCTTTTGTGGTTGGTGAGGCTATCAAAGTTATAGATGGTCCTTTTAATAATTTCTCTGGTGTGATTGACGAAATCAACGAAGAAAAGAAGAAATTGAAAGTGATGGTTAAAATCTTCGGTCGAAAAAACTTGTTGGAGCTTAGCTACATGCAAGTAGAGAAAGAAGGGTAAGATTGTATATTAACCGTAGGAGTGAGAAAAGTGCTTAAAGCTTCCCGCAAGTACTCATGTTTGACTACACAATTTATAAATAAATGGCTAAAGAAGTAGCAGGATTGATCAAATTACAGATCAAAGGTGGTGCAGCTAATCCAGCTCCACCAATAGGTCCCGCTTTGGGTGCGAAAGGTGTGAACATTATGGAGTTTTGCAAGCAGTTTAATGCTCGTACGCAAGACAAAATGGGAAAAGTTACACCTGTAGTTATCACTGTTTACGGTGATAAATCGTTTGATTTTGTATTAAAAACTCCACCGGCAGCGGTACAAATCATTGACCAAACGAAGATTAAAAAAGGATCGGCTGAACCGAATCGTATAAAAGTTGGGAACATCTCATGGGACCAAATTCGTACAATCGCTGAAGATAAGATGCCCGATTTAAATTGTTTTGTCTTAGATTCAGCCATGAGAATGGTTGCCGGTACGGCAAGAAGTATGGGAGTTACAGTAAAAGGTGGTGAAGAACCGAAAACCAAATAATAGTAGAAACAATGGCAAGAATTTCTAAAAAAAGAAAGGAAGCATTAGCAAAGGTAAATCCAGCTAAAGCTTATACATTGGCAGAAGCATCTAGTTTGGTTAAGGAAATTTCCACCACTAAATTTGATGCTTCCGTTGATATTTGTGTTCGTCTGGGTGTAGACCCACGAAAAGCAAATCAAATGGTAAGAGGTACAGTTGCGTTGCCGCATGGTACGGGTAAAGACGTTCGCGTTTTGGTACTTTGCACTCCAGATAAGGAAGAAGAAGCAAAGGCAGCAGGTGCAGACTTCGTGGGTTTAGACGATTACATCGAAAAAATCAAGGGAGGATGGACAGATATCGATGTCATAGTTACAACACCTTCATGTATGGGTAAAGTAGGAGCTTTAGGACGAGTTTTAGGTCCAAGAGGTTTAATGCCTAATCCAAAAACAGGAACGGTAACTATGGAAGTAGGTAAAGCTGTTGAAGAGGTTAAAGCTGGTAAAATTGATTTTAAAGTTGATAAATACGGTATCATTCATTCAGGTATAGCGAAAGTGAGTTTCACTGACGATAAAATACGTGAAAATGCTTCTGAATTGATTTTATCTTTAATAAAATTGAAACCATCTTCAGCTAAAGGGACTTACGTAAGAAGTATTTACATGAGTTCTACAATGAGTCCGAGTATTCAAATTGATGCTAAATCAATAGTAGCTTAAAATTCAGTAATATGACACAAGAAGAAAAAGCGAAGTATATTAGTGAGCTAGCGTTAGAATTAACTGAGGCAAACGTATTTTATTTAGCAGATACTGGTGAATTAACCGTTGACGTTGTGAATCAATTGAGAAGAAGATGCTTTAACTCTAAAGTCCGTATTCGTGTTGTCAAAAACACTTTGCTTTCAAAAGCGATGGACCAAGTAGAAGGAAAGAACTTCGGTGATCTAAGAACAGTTTTAGCTGGTCCTACGTCCATCATGTTCGCAGAAGTCGGTAATGTGCCAGCGAAGCTAATAAAAGAGTTTCGCAAGAAAAATGTTAAGCCTATTTTGAAAGGTGCTTACATACATGAGGCTATTTTTGTTGGTGATAACCAATTGGAAATATTAGCATCATTGAAGAGCAAAGAAGAAGTATTGGGCGATATCATTGGATTATTGCAATCTCCAGCGAAGAATGTTATTTCTGGACTGAAAAATTCTGGCGCCAAAATCGCAGGAATACTTAAAACACTCGAAAACCGAGCATAAGTAAAATTATTTTTTTAAGAATCTTTATTAAATTTAAAATAAAATGGCTGATTTGAAGCAAATCGCGGAAACGCTAGTTAACCTTACAGTAAAAGAAGTAAACGAACTAGCAACAATCCTGAAGGATGAGTATGGTATCGAACCTGCAGCAGCAGCAGTTGCAGTAGCAGCAGCAGGCGGTGCTGAGGAAGCAACGGAAGAGAAAACATCTTTTGATGTAATCTTGAAGGCTGGAGGTCCTAATAAACTTGCCGTAGTTAAATTGGTAAAAGAATTAACTGGTAATGGATTGAAAGAGTCTAAAGACTTAGTAGACGGAGCACCAACAACTTTAAAAGAAGGTGTTACGAAAGACGAAGCTGAAGGACTTAAGAAGTCTCTAGAAGAAGCAGGAGCTGAAGTAGAAGTTAAGTAATTACTATACTTTTTATAGGAAGAGGCACGGCTAGAAATAGCTCGTGCCTATTCCTGTTTTTTAGCTTTATATTCAATTTACGCACATTTTTAACAAAATCTTTGGATCTTGGCAATATTAAGTATTACTTCGAAAAGAATAAACTTTGCATCGAGCAAAAGTCAATTTGAATACCCAGATTTTCTGGATGTTCAGTTACAATCCTTCCAAGAGTTTTTCCAACTGGAAACAACTCCTGATAACAGAGAAAGTGAAGGATTATTTAAAGTATTCTCTGAAAACTTCCCGATTTCTGATACCAGAAATCAATTCGTGTTGGAGTTTTTGGACTACTTTATCGACCCACCGAGATACTCCATTGAGGAGTGTATCGATCGTGGGCTAACCTACAGTGTTCCACTGAAGGCAAAGTTGAAATTGTATTGTACCGATCCTGAACATGAGGATTTTGAAACCATCGTTCAGGATGTGTATTTGGGTACAATTCCATATATGACCCCGAAAGGATCCTTTGTGGTAAATGGAGCCGAACGAGTAATCGTTTCGCAATTGCACCGTTCACCAGGGGTATTCTTCGGCCAAAGTCGTCACGCGAATGGTACAAAATTGTATTCCGCGAGAGTCATTCCTTTTAAAGGTTCTTGGATTGAATTTGCAACGGATATCAATAATGTGATGTATGCTTACATCGACAGAAAGAAAAAATTACCGGTTACGACTTTGTTCCGTGCTATTGGTTACGAATCAGATAAAGATATTCTAGGTATTTTTGGTTTGGCGGATGAAGTTAAAGCTTCAAAAGTAAACTTAAAAAAAGCTGTTGGACGTAAACTTGCTGCTCGTGTTCTGAAAACATGGGTGGAAGATTTCGTAGATGAGGATACTGGAGAAGTCGTTTCAATTGAAAGAAATGAGGTTTTATTGGATCGTGAAACTACGATTGAAGAAGAGCACATTGACTTGATTGTAGATTCAGGCGTGAAAAATATTATTTTGCATAAAGAGGATGTGAATAGCGCTGATTTTACTATCATTTACAATACATTACAAAAAGATACTTCGAACTCTGAAAAAGAGGCCGTAGAACATATTTACAGACAATTAAGAAATGCTGAACCGCCTGATTATGAAACAGCGAAAAATGTATTTGAGAAATTATTCTTCTCTGACACACGCTATGATTTAGGTGAGGTTGGCCGTTTCCGACTGAACAAAAAATTGAATATTGATGATTCTGAAACGTCAAGAGTATTGACGAAGAACGATATCATCATGATCATTAAATATTTGATTGAATTAATCAACTCGAAAGCTGATGTTGATGATATCGATCACTTATCAAACAGACGTGTGAGAACAGTTGGTGAACAATTGTATTCTCAATTTGGTGTTGGTTTGGCTCGTATGGCAAGAACAATTCGTGAGCGTATGAATGTTCGTGATAACGAAGTCTTTACTCCAATAGATTTGATTAACGCGAAAACTTTGTCGTCAGTAATCAATTCATTTTTTGGAACCAATCAGTTGTCTCAATTTATGGATCAAACAAATCCACTTTCTGAGGTAACGCATAAACGACGTTTGTCAGCACTAGGACCAGGTGGACTTTCGAGAGAAAGAGCAGGATTTGAGGTGCGTGATGTACATTACACGCACTATGGTCGTTTGTGTACTATTGAGACACCAGAAGGTCCAAATATTGGTTTGATTTCATCTTTGTGTGTATTCGCGAAGGTGAATAAACTAGGGTTTATCGAAACGCCATATCGTTTGGTTGAAAATGGTAAAGTTATTTTTGATAAAGAACCAATTTATCGCACAGCAGAAGAAGAGGACTCACAAATGATTGCTCAGGCAAATGCGAAAGTTGATGACAGTGGAAAATTCTTGACAGATGTCGTGAAGGCGCGTTACGAAGGTGATTTCCCAGTTGTACAACCGAAAGCATTGACTTTGATGGACGTAGGTGCAAATCAAATTGCTTCTATTGCAGCATCATCTATTCCCTTCTTGGAGCACGATGATGCCAACCGTGCATTGATGGGATCAAACATGCAGCGTCAAGCTGTTCCATTGTTGAAACCACATTCACCAATTGTTGGTACGGGTATTGAAAGATTAGTCGCGAGAGATTCGCGCGTTTTGATCAATGCTGAGGGCATAGGAGTTGTTGAATATGTAGATGCGAACGAAATTGTTATACGTTACGAATGGTCAAAAGAAGATAAATTAGTGAGCTTCGATACGGAGTTAACACACTATACTTTAACCAAATTTGCTAAAACAAACCAAGGAACTTGTATAAATTTGAAGCCCATCGTCCAAAAAGGTGATGCTGTTGAAAAAGGACAAGTGCTTTGCGAAGGTTATGCTACCGAAAGTGGTGAATTGGCCTTGGGTCAAAACTTGAAAGTGGCTTTCATGCCATGGAAAGGATACAACTTTGAGGATGCGATTGTGATTTCAGAGCGAGTGGTTCGTGACGATATTTTTACATCAATTCATATCGACGAGTATTCATTGGATGTTCGTGAAACAAAACGTGGAATGGAGGAGCTAACTTCCGATATTCCTAATGTTTCTGAAGAAGCGACGAAAGATTTGGACGAAAACGGTTTAATCCGTGTTGGTGCAGAAATTAAGGAAGGTGATATCTTGATTGGAAAAATCACACCAAAAGGTGAAACAGATCCTTCTCCAGAAGAAAAGCTTTTACGTGCAATTTTTGGAGACAAAGCGGGTGACGTTAAAGATGCATCTTTGAAAGCTGGACCATCATTGAGAGGTGTCGTTGTTCAAAAGAAATTGTTCTCAAGAGCAATTAAAGATAGAAAATCGAAAGCACACGATAAGCCAGTTTTGGAATCTTTAGATGCTGACTATGAGAAAGATTTTGCTCAATTGAAAGAAGTATTAACGGATAAGTTAATCCTTATCGTTGGTGATACAAAATCAACAGGCGTTTTTAATAATTTCAAGGAAGAAATCATTAAAAAAGGAACAAAATTCTCGGCTAAGAATGTAATGGCAATAGATTATAGTATCGTCAATCCAACAAATTGGACTGCGGATACTGAGTTGAATGCTTTAATAGGTCGAGTAATTCATAACTTCAATATCAAAGCAAATGATATGTTGGGAGCTTACAAACGTAAGAAATTCCATATTTCAGTTGGTGATGAGTTACCAGCAGGTATCATAAAGATGGCGAAAGTTTATGTGGCTAAAAAACGTAAATTGAAAGTTGGGGATAAAATGGCGGGACGTCATGGTAACAAAGGTATTGTTGCTAACATCGTTCGTGCTGAAGACATGCCTTTCTTAGAGGACGGAACACCAGTAGATATCGTATTGAATCCTTTAGGTGTGCCATCTCGTATGAATTTAGGTCAAATTTATGAAACTGTTCTTGGTTGGGCTGGTGAGAAATTGGGTGTTAAATTTGCTACTCCAATTTTTGACGGAGCTCATCCATCTGAAATCGATGAGTGGACTAAAAAAGCAGGAGTTCCAACTTCAGGTAAAACATACTTGTACGATGGAGGAACTGGTGAAAGATTCCACCAAACGGCGACAGTTGGAGTCATCTACATGTTGAAGTTATCACACATGGTAGACGATAAAATGCACGCTCGTTCTATCGGACCATACTCCTTGATTACGCAACAGCCTTTAGGTGGTAAAGCGCAATTTGGAGGTCAAAGATTTGGTGAGATGGAAGTTTGGGCATTGGAAGCATTTGGTGCGGCTAATATCCTACAAGAAATCTTAACCGTAAAATCGGATGACGTTAATGGTAGAGCGAAAGCCTATGAAGCAATCGTTAAGGGAGATAATATTCCTGAACCGGGCATACCAGAATCCTTCAACGTATTGTTACATGAATTGAGAGGTTTGTGTTTGAACATTTCATTGGATTAAACGCAAGTTGTTGAATTTTTAGAAAAGCAAGAAAATGGCTTACAGAAAAGAAATACCAAATAAACAAAGTAGTTTCAATAAAATTACCATTTCGTTGGCTTCACCAGAAATGATTCTGGAGAACTCAAGTGGCGAAGTTTTGAAGCCGGAAACGATTAATTACCGAACTTACAAACCAGAAAGAGATGGATTGTTTTGTGAACGTATATTCGGACCGGTGAAAGACTACGAATGTCATTGTGGTAAATACAAAAGAATCCGATACAAAGGAATCGTATGTGACCGTTGTGGTGTGGAAGTAACAGAGAAAAAAGTACGCCGAGAGCGGATGGGTCATATCTCATTGGTGGTGCCAGTAGCGCACATATGGTACTTCCGTTCTTTGCCGAATAAAATCGGTTATTTGTTGGGATTACCAACTAAAAAGTTAGATCAAATTATATATTACGAACGTTATGTCGTAATTCAAACTGGTATCGCAGTAAATGCAGACGGTTCTGAATTAACGCGACTTGACTTCTTAACGGAAGAAGAGTACTTGGATATTTTGGACGCATTACCAAAAGAAAACCAATACTTGGAAGATACCGATCCAAATAAGTTCCGAGCAAAAATGGGTGCTGAAGCAATCTATGATTTGTTGAGTACGATGAATTTGGACGAAACTTCATTTAATCTGCGTCACCAAGCAAATACGGAAACTTCAGTTCAAAGAAAGAACGAAGCTTTAAAGCGTTTGCAGGTTGTTGAAGCAATGCGTGAGTCGAAAGATCGCATTGAAAACAGACCAGAATGGATGATTGTTAAGGTTGTTCCTGTTATTCCACCAGAATTACGTCCATTAGTTCCATTAGATGGAGGTCGATTTGCAACGTCAGATTTGAATGACTTGTACAGACGTGTTATTATACGTAATAACCGTTTGAAGCGATTGATAGAAATCAAGGCGCCAGAGGTGATCTTGCGTAATGAGAAACGAATGTTGCAAGAATCTGTCGATTCATTGTTTGACAATTCAAGAAAAGCATCTGCTGTGAAAACAGAGTCAAATCGCCCCTTGAAATCTCTTTCTGATTCATTGAAAGGTAAACAAGGTCGATTCCGTCAAAACTTATTAGGGAAACGTGTTGATTATTCAGCTCGTTCGGTAATTGTTGTTGGACCAGATTTGAAATTACACGAATGTGGATTGCCTAAAGATATGGCTGCCGAATTATACAAACCGTTTATTATTCGTAAAATGATTGAGCGTGGTATTGTAAAAACGGTGAAATCAGCGAAGAAAATTGTTGATAGAAAAGAGCCAGTTGTTTGGGATATTTTAGAAAATATATTGAAAGGACATCCGGTATTGTTAAACCGTGCACCAACTTTGCACCGTTTAGGTATCCAGTCGTTCCAACCAAAATTAATTGAAGGAAAAGCAATTCGTTTGCATCCCTTGGTAACAACGGCCTTCAATGCCGATTTTGATGGTGACCAGATGGCAGTTCACTTGCCATTAGGTAATGCTGCAATTTTGGAAGCTCAATTGTTAATGTTAGCTTCACATAATATCTTGAACCCTGCGAATGGTGCACCTATTGCTGTGCCATCTCAGGATATGGTCTTGGGTCTTTATTACATTACTAAAGGTAAAGTAACTAAAGATGATGTCATTGTGAAAGGTGAAGGTGGAATATTCTATTCACCGGAAGAAGTTATCATTGCTTACAACGAAAGAAGATTGGATTTGCATGCTCACATAACAGTCAAATTAAATGATTTGAATGATAAAGGTGAAATCGCATTGACGATGAAAGAAACGACTTGTGGACGGGTGTTGTTTAACGAAAACGTGCCCCAGCAAGTTGGATTTATTAATGATGTATTGACAAAGAAAGCTCTTCGTGATATTATTGGTAAAGTATTGAAAATATGTGGTACTTCTCGCACAGCTCAATTCTTGGATGATATTAAAGAATTAGGGTACGATATGGCCTTCAAAGGTGGATTGTCGTTCAACTTAGATGATATTATCATTCCAAAACAAAAAGTGGAATTGGTTGCAAAAGCAGAAACTGACGTGAAGGAAGTAATGGACAACTATAATATGGGTCTAATTACGAACAATGAGCGTTATAATCAAATCATTGATATCTGGACGCATACAAACTCACGTTTGACAGCAACTTTGATGAATCAATTGCAAGAGGACAAACAAGGTTTCAACAGTATCTATATGATGTACGATTCTGGAGCCCGTGGTTCTAAAGAGCAAATTCGTCAGTTATCTGGTATGCGTGGATTGATGGCGAAGCCACAAAAATCTGGAGCTTCGTCTCAAGAGATTATTGAAAATCCAATTTTGTCGAACTTTAAGGAGGGTCTATCGATTTTAGAGTACTTTATCTCTACGCACGGTGCTCGTAAAGGTTTGGCGGATACAGCTTTGAAAACAGCTGATGCAGGTTACCTTACACGTCGTTTGGTTGATGTTGCTCAAGATGTTGTTATCAATGTAAACGACTGCGGTACTTTGCGTGGATTGGTTGCCACTGCATTAAAGAAAAACGATGATGTTGTTGAACCATTATACGATCGTATATTAGGAAGAACGTCAGTTCATGATATTTTTCACCCGGAAACTGAAGAATTATTAGTTGAAGCTGGTGAAATTATTAATGAATACGTTGCAGAAGCAATTGAAAAAGCTGAAATAGACGAGGTTGAAATCCGTTCAGTTCTGACATGTGAAATGCGACGTGGAGTTTGTTCTAAATGTTATGGACGTAACTTGGCTACACACCGAGATGCTCAATTAGGAGATACTGTTGGTGTTATTGCTGCACAATCCATTGGTGAACCAGGAACACAGTTAACTTTGAGAACCTTCCACGTTGGCGGTACGGCATCAAATACAACTGATATTTCAGATTTGAAAGCGAAAGCAAACGGTAAATTCGAAATTGAAGAATTGAGAACTATCGAGAAGAAAAACACGGATGGAACAATCAAGGTTGTTGTAATCGGTCGTTCAGCTGAGATGAAAGTAACAGATGAAAAAACTGGAATTGTCATTCAAACAGCAAACATTCCTTACGGATCAGAAATGATCATCGGTAATGTGAAGAAAGTGAAAAAGGGTGATGTCATTTGTAAGTGGGATCCTTATAACGCCGTTATCGTATCTGATGTGCCAGGAAAAGTGGTATTCGACAATATTATTGAAGGTATTACTTTCCGTGAAGAAGTCGACGAACAAACAGGATTTACGGAGAAAGTAATAACAGAATCTAGAGATAAAAAGAAAAATCCAGCAATTCATATTGTTGACCTTAAAACTAAAGAGGTTTTAAGAGAATTTAGTTTGCCAGTTGACGCGCACATATCAGTAAGTCATGGTGATAAAATTGAGGCAGGTGTAATCTTGGTGAAAATTCCACGTATTGCAGGAAAAACTGGTGATATTACGGGAGGTTTACCACGTGTAACGGAGTTATTTGAAGCACGTAATCCTTCTAATCCAGCTGTTATTTCTGAGATCGACGGTATTGCAGAATACGGAAAAATCAAACGAGGTAATCGTGAGATTATTATCACAACTAAAACTGGAGAGGTTCGTAAATATTTGGTTCCACTTTCGAAGCATATCTTGGTTCAAGAAAATGATTTCGTTCGTGCTGGTAGCGCATTATCCGATGGAGCTGTCACACCAAATGATATTTTGAACATTGAAGGACCTACAGCAGTGCAAGAGTACTTGGTGAATGAAATTCAAGAGGTTTATCGTTTACAAGGAGTGAAAATTAATGACAAGCACTTTGAAGTGATTGTGCGTCAAATGATGTTGAAAGCTGAAATTATTGACGCTGGAGATACTCGTTTCTTAGAAGGACAATCTGTTCACAAAGCAGATATCATGGAAGAGAACGACGCGATTTACGGAATGAAAGTTGTGATTGAAAAAGGAGATTCTACATCATTGAAGAATGGTCAAATCATCTCTGCTCGACGTCTGCGTGATGAAAACTCTCAATTAAGAAGAACGGATAGCCAAGCTGTTGAAGCAAGAGACGCTGTTCCTGCAACATCAACACCTTTGTTGCAAGGTATTACACGTGCTTCACTTCAAACACAATCGTTTATTTCTGCGGCATCTTTCCAGGAAACAACGAAAGTATTGAATGAAGCGGCTATTGCAGGTAAAGAAGATAACTTGTTAGGATTGAAAGAAAATGTTATCGTTGGTCACTTAATACCAGCAGGAACAGGAGTACGTCGTTTCCAAAAAGTAGTCGTTGCCGGAAAAGAAGAGTTGGCAAGATTAGAAGCTGAAGCTTAATAAGAAAAACAAATAATAGGAGATGGGAGCTGAGAAATTGGCTCCCATTTTTTTGTTGGATAATGGTACTACCTTCCAATTATAAAGTAAATACCATAATATATACTACTAAAATTTAAAGTGACATTTGAAGTAGTATTGTTATTAATTGACAATTTATATCCAGCAAAATTTTTAAGCGGTTTTGTTTTGCCATATTGATAACCAATTTTTAGTCCCACATCCGAAAAAAGGCTTTTATGAAAGAGGTGATACCCCAATTTCAACTCAGTTCTATAGAGGAAATTGGTACCGGAATACCGAATGTTTTGGATTTCCCAATTAGGATTCGTTGAATTATGCAACCCAGACTTTTCTGTAAATTCAGATAGTCCATACATTGCTTTGAACCCTATTGAAACTGCAATTTTTCGCAGCAATGGCGAATTCTTCTCCTCAAAATAAAATAACTTGTTGACATAGAGTTGCAAACCAACACCAGCAGAATAGGCAGTGATTTTGTTTTCTATGCTACCATTTATCTCTGGATATGTTCCATCTGGAGATGGATTTGCATAATTTAAAGCAAGAATATTTCTCAAAAGCTTAGAACTTTGATACGAAGTTGTCAATCCAAAATCCATCCACCTTAAAGGTTGGTAAAAAATACCAACGTCATATGAAATACCTTGATTCATATTATTAAATTTCTTATTGACTTTATTCACGTCATCATAATAATCGTATAGTGTATCTAGATCATCATAATTTTGCGGTTCGCTCATGTTATATTTTATTGCGTTGACACCAAATTCAAAGTGAAAATCGCCTTTTTCCTGTGCTATTAGTGCCGAAGAAAAGGCAAAAGAATAAACGAGTATATAAAATAATTTCGGCATACTTCCTATAGATTTATTTCTTCCAATTCTTTCCCATTCAGACCCATTCGAAGTACCTTAGTGTCAATTTGCACCTTATAGTCGGGTAGTTCTGTGCTTTCCGTTTTTATTCCAATTATTTTCGAGAAATCAGAGGAGACAGCGCTAAAACGTATGGAATTATAACATTCTTTAAAAATCATAACAGACTCGCCCGTATTCATATCATATTTATAAAGTGCTGTATTTTTGACATACCAAAACTCATGGAGCGAGACCCATTTCAGCACACGTACCTCAACGTTTTCATTTGGAAATGTAATTTTTTTGATAAAAGCGTTATTTATAATATCTATTACCACTATCTCTGCGAGGGGATGTGAACCCAAATAATAGTTTGGGTGGCTCCATATTCCGACAGTATGGTCCCAGATGTTTAGTGAGTCAATCTCTTCAAAATTCTCATTCATTATTCGTGTTTTGTGCCCTATGGGTTTGTATTTGTTAAATGTTATAATTTTCGTTCCATCAGAGTTCCAATGGGCATGATGGTAAATGTCATATTGAGATAATTGAGTAAGGCTGTCGCCGTCGGCTTTAATTTTATACACAGAATGATAACCTAGTTCAGCTCGTTTGAATAGAATCCATCCTTTTACACTCCAAGACAATTCACAGGCTACACTTCTTTCGAAAAGCACTCGCTTTTCATTCGTTTGTAAATTGTAATACATCAATCTATTTGGGTGACTTCCCTCAATGTAGATAATTTCATTTTCATTATTCGGATTCATTTCCACCGCAGGGATGTAGCCAATTCCATAAACGGAATAGTGAGAAGGGTCTGTGACAAAGATCGATGGTTTTGCAAATGGAGGACACTCTTCAGAAGATTCTGGTGCAGAAGACGTTATTATTTCGACTGGTTTTTTCTTACAAGAAGAAACCGATGTTATGAAAATAATTATTCCAAAGCAAAATAGTTTTAAATTTCTCATGATTTCCCTATTTTTACGTATATACCATAATAAATTCCGCTAAAATCAAGCGATAATTTTTTAAAATTTGGATTGGTATAATATTCTAACTCTCCACTTGAATAAAAGTCCAATTGATTGGTTTTAATTGTTTGGTAGCCAATTTTCGCACCGACCACTGAAAAAAAAGACCCTTTGGTTCGATAGCCCAAAGCCAATTCCATTTTTCCATTAAAATTTGTTGAGGTTGCATTAATCCTTTTTGAATAAGCACCATTATCTGGATTTTTCTGGAATGCCAAATAGCTTCGGTTTTCAAATTGTATAAATCCTACTCCCGCTTTCAGATTAGCCGTGAATTCTAGATGTTTAAGAATTTTTTTTGATTCAAAGTGCAATAAGCTGGAAATGTATACTGCACTTGAAATTCCTATTGATTTTGAGTTGCAATTTATTCTGTTACTACCAAACAATGTATCTACAAAATAGCCTGGATATCCAGAGTTATAATCAATATAATACAATATGCTTATCCGCAAGTTTCCCCAAGATAATTCCATTTCCTGTTCACAGCGGCAATTAACAATCTGTCAAACATATTGTTAAAGTATCTTCTATTTAGTTTGAATACGTAAGCATTTAAGTAATTCTGTAGAAAGTCATCATCTATTCGGTGATGAACATCGAGTAACATTCTTTTGGCATTGCTAATTGCGGTGTGCACCCATGGTAAAATTTTTGCAGCTTCTTTTTTAGGGATTGTTTTTGGTTGGTGGTCAAAATTATCTTTCAACTCCGAATAACTTGTAGAACCGTCAGACTTTATAGTTGTATCTTTTTCAACGTGTTGATTTACTTTTGGAGTGAATAATTTCTCTGAAAATCCACCTGTAATTACTTTCATTTTAAGAAATCCTAACTTTTTTTGATGGGCGTATTTCTTGTTGCGTTCAGTCAATTCGACTTCTTGTGATTCAGCCATAACTAGAACCGTAGTTTGTCGTTGACTTCCTCTTCCTCGTTTTAACGGCTCACTGAGATCTCTGCGAATATCAACTGTTTCAAAGAACCCATCATCCAACTCAATCTCATTTCCAAGGGTGTAAATATCATCTCTTAATCCCATAACACTACGGATTTTATGTGCCATTTCCCAAATAGGTTGATACCTATTGTGTCCAAGTTCTCGTTGTATTTCCTTTGCTGAAAAGCTCTTTTTAGTACAGCTGAGTAAATGCATTGTGATGAACCAATATTGAAATGGCAATTTGCTGTTTTCCATCACGGTTCCAGATTTGATGGTCGTTCGAAATCCACAATTTTTACACTTCTATTGTTCTCTTTTATTCTTCCAATAGTGGTCTAAAGACGCACATTTCTTAGACTTAACACCTTCGTTTAATCGAAATTGAATAAATTCTTGTTTGCAAGATTCTTCATCTGGAAACCGCTTAAAAAATTCTAATATTTTCATCTTTGCTCATTGTTTTAAGCAAAGTTAAAAGCGTACTACGTAAACAATTTACGTTCTACTGGGGAAACTTGCGGATAAGCATATAATACAACATGGGAAATTCCAATGAAATTTTGTTGAAACTTCCAAAAATACCGAATGCAAAATTTTTAAATGGTCGAAAACTCAAATTCATAGCGTAATTTGCCCCTCGGTGGAGGTTGTTACTACTTTGTATCAAATTATTATTGGCTCCGTTTTCAGTATAAAAAATCGGGAAGAATTCATTTTCGGGTTTTACGTAATTTTCTAAATCATTCATTTTAAAATTGGCTTGATGGGCGCTAAATTCAAAGGTAAGTTCATTTGTCTTTTGTGAAAAAACAAATGAACCTAGATAGAAAGATAGAAGTAAAATGTAAATCGACTTCATTAAATTAGTTTTTTACAAAAGTTAATGTTTCTTCAATGTTGTTTGAATATAACCGAATGTAATATACTCCATTCGTAAGATTGGAAATGTCAACAGCCGTTAGATTTTCGGAATAAATTTCTTGAGAATTTAAAATTCTTCCCGAAATATCTATAATTTTTAACTGTGATTTTCTTATAAGTGGTAAAATATCCCATTAAAGATACAAATACTTTTCAAACAAAATAATCGAAGCCAAAAACCCCAGGGCAGACGCATTTAAACTTTCAGCATTCGCTCAAGATATGGGTTATCCCATCCTGCCTTCTTACGTTTAGATTTGATTCCGAGCTTGCATGTTTTCTCTTGTTTAGCTAGATTAAGTGCAATTT
>Ga0209390_10000374_pt1 | contig 87018 bp, 71 predicted proteins | sample BON01_FD_187212 | JGI IMG/M metagenome (GOLD analysis project Ga0209390, IMG submission 187212) | Freshwater microbial communities from Lake Bonney liftoff mats and glacier meltwater in Antarctica - BON-01 (SPAdes) (version 2) | ecosystem: Environmental > Aquatic > Freshwater > Ice > Glacier... | reverse complement strand
GAGGAAAAACCGGCGGTCGTCGTCGTCATGGAAAATCGTCTCCCGCCGGTTGCCGCGCGCCATCACGTGGTAATAGGCACCGGGGAATTCAATACGGAGACTCCTTGGCATGAACGGAGCGTAGGGAGCGGGGATTTCTGTCAAGTTTTGCACCCTGACCCCATTTTCCTTGTCAAGTTTTGCACCCTGACCCCATTTTCCTGTCAAGTTTTGCACCCTGACCCCATTTTCCCTGACCCCATTTTCTGACCCCATTTTCTGACCCCATTTTCCTGACCCCATTTTCCCCGAAGCGATGGAGCGACGAGCGGGCGGTGGGCATGAGGAGAGGAACGCCGCCAACTCAAAAAGAGAGCGGCTGCCACGGAAGGATGATGTGGCGAGAGGAACGAGCCGCTGAAGACTGACCGGCAGCCCAGCGAACGATAGACCGAACACGGACCAACGAGCGGAGGCGCGATGTCTGCGCCAGGGCGCTCGCCGCCCCGCAGACAGCGTGACGCAGCGGTCGAGTCGCAGGACGGGGTGCTTGGGACTTTCGAACCACCGACAGGCTTAGCACGCCGAACACCAGAGAAGATTTTGGCGGAAGCCTTTGAAAGATCACCGCACCCCGAAAATGGCCAGCACTACGACGAAATCGTCCTCGTTTGATCATCCCCCACCAAGCGGAAGGCTTCGTAGGTATGGGGATTTCACAACCTACGCCTATAAAGTGTCTGGCATCTTAGTCCTGTTTTTTCACCGCACCCCGAAAATGGCCACCACTACGACGAAATCTTCCTCGTTTGATCATCCTCCACCACGCGGAAGGCTTCGTCGGTATGGGGATTTCGCGACCTACTCCTATAAAGGAGTCTGGTAACTTAGTCCCCGGCATTTTTGTCAACTTAATCATGCAGTTTCTTTTTTCACACAGCACTTCCGATACATCCCCCAAGCAGCAAAAGGAATAAAAAATATTGCCCCGACAATGAATGACCATCCCAGTATGTCTTCGGCAGACTTAGCTTGTAAAAACGGAAGATCGAACAAACTAATAAAGAAGAAGATGAACCCACAAAATATTCCAAACAAAAAGGGCCACGCAATTATAGGGATAACAAAACAAGATATAACTTTTAGAATTTTCATTTTTTCTTTTTGGGACAGGGGCAACCATCTTCATCTTCTCCATAGTTAGCTTGGCATATTTTGTAAGAAGCTAGATTCTGTGCCATATCGGCCAAATATGTAGCCTGCGCGCCTGCGGCAAGTAACCCAGCAGCACCCCTTGCAGCAAGAATCCCCCCACTGGCGATCCCTTCTGCAGTGGAATAGCAAGCGTCTTTAGCTGTCTGCCCCATCCAATCTGGCATTTTATCACAGAGACGCTTAGCCTTAGCTTCAGTTGCTTTATAAGCCAAAATAAGATCATCTTTAGCTTTGTGAATATCTTTCAAGGCCTCTTCCAATGCTCTATCAGATGCGGCATCAGCGAGTCGTTTCTCCTTATCACAGTCCCGGCAGTGTAACCCAAGCACATCGAAAAAGTTCACGAGGGAGTTTTGAGCCATCCCGTAGAGGTTGATCCCGCCCAACTCCCCGATGGGATCTCTGCTTGGCCAAAGACTGACGGGTGAAGCATCATAGGGGTAGTTTGGGGGCGGATTTCGCCTTTGTAGACGCGATGCGGCCTGTGGTGGACGTAGTGATAGCGCTGGTGACTTATGTCTACGAGGGTCTGATGAATCGCGATACTTTCGGGCTTTGGGGCCGTCTACAGCTATGATGCATGAGGGAGAGGTAGTCGTATGGGGAGGGGCTTGGCGGGAGGCTCGCAAACGAGATTCGTAGTCGTATGGATGAGTCGTGCGGTGAGATTCCATCAACCCCGATTCCAGACCTCTTCGCTTTGGGCGGAGAGGTCGGGAATTTCGGTTGAGGGTCGATGAGGGAGCTTCCATGTCAGGGAGTTCTTTCAGTTTTTTCAGCGGCGAGTTCTCATCTTTCTTTTATCACCCGGCCGGAGTTTCTCAATCTTTAAAGGGGATTAAATGGTGAACGTTTTGACAAGCTCAGCCGCTCTTCTGGTTTTCAGGGAGGCTTTGGGATCGGGGTAGAATGCCCGGTTGCCCCAGACACGGTTGCCCCAGACATCCTGACTATCCCCGCTCCCTGTGGGCTGGCGGGCGTGAACGAGGAAACCCGATGAGTATGCTGCGCTACCGGCCGTTGAGAATGGGCGCGAGTTTCGCGACGGTCTTCTCGGGCCAGGCTGGCCGGGGCGTAAAGATGGCCGCGTCGAGTGACGAATGTTCCGGCCAGTTGGGCTCTTCAGGGATCATCCCAATCGCGCGCTTGAGGATGCGGGCACTCATTTCGGCATTCGCGGCGAGATGCGCCCCCACCGAACTGGCATCGACGGCCGCCTCTTCCTCCCGCCAACAATCGTAATCCGTGACCATCCCGAGGGTGGCAATCGCGATCTCGGCCTCCCGGGCAAGTTTGGCTTCGGGGAGATTGGTCATGCCGATGATGTCGTATCCAAAGTGACGGTAGTAATGCGACTCGGCCCGGGTCGAGAATGCGGGTCCGTCCATGCAGACATAGGTTCCGCCGTTTTGAATCTGAGCCCTCTCTCCTGCTCCCGCTTGAGCCACAATTCCGCGCAGTCCTGAACTGGTGGGATCGGCAAAGCCGACATGCGCCACAATTCCTTCGCCGAAGAAGGTATTGTTGGCCCGCTGACTGGTGCGGTCAAGGTATTGATCGGGAATGACAATCGAACGCGGTGGATATTCTTCCTTGAGACTCCCCACTGCCGTCGCACAAATGACCCAGCGCACTCCCAGCGAGCGCAGCGCCCAGAGGTTGGCACGATGATTCACTTCGGTCGGCAGAATGCTGTGACTCTGACCATGCCGGGAAAGAAACCAGACCTGCCGACCCTGATATTGCCCCCCGATGAGGAGATCCGAGGGATCGCCGTAAGGAGTTTCCACTTTGCGCTCTTCGACCTTTTCCAATCCCTCGAACGCCGAGACGCCACTTCCTCCGATAATCCCAATTGCCGCGCTCATGATTTCTGATTCTTACGGGCGCAAATTTCCACGATGATGATGAGAACCACCCCGGCCGCGACCGCTCCAAGTTCCATCCAGGTCGAGCCTGCCGAGAAATCAGGCAGGTGCCAGTTTTCAAAGCTGACGATCTTTTCCTTCATCTCACCATTCTTCTCGAACTGCTCCTTCACGGTGTCCTTCCAAGGCCAGATGATGGCGAGGGAACCCGCGACGAATCCCGTGATCGCTCCGACCGCCTTGTCGTGATGTGTCTTGAAGAGCCAACTGAGGAATCGGGAAAGAACGAGCAATCCCGCGACCGCGCCAATCCCCACCGGGATGATGATGGGGAGCGCTGCGCCGAGGTTTCCCTGGCGTAGGTTGTTGACCGCATCCAGCGCCACCAACTCGTAGTTGCCCATGAGAAGGAGCACGAAGGATCCGCTCAGTCCGGGAATGATCATGCTGCACATCGCCGCGATCCCACAAAGGAGAAGGTAAAGGACATTTTCATTCTCGGAGGCCGGAGTGAGAAAAGCCATCGAGACCGCGATCAAAAGGCCCATCACGAAGAGAGAAATCACGCTGGCAGTCCATTTCCGAACCATCTTGCCGACTGACGGAATGGACGCTGCGATCAGTCCGAAAAAGAGCGACCAAATGAGAACGGGATGCTCACTAAAACCCCACTTGAGAACCTTCGCGAGGGTCAGAATGCTCGTCACAACCCCCAGGCCCAAAGCCAAGAGGAAGCGACCATCGATCTTCTTCCAAAGGTCTCCGAGCTTGAACCTTGAAGCGAGCTTCACCGCCTCAAGGTCGAAGGATTTGAGGGAGTTAATGAGCCGTTCATAGATCCCGGTGATAAAGGCAATCGTGCCACCGGAAACCCCAGGGACGACATTGGCCGCGCCCATGGCGAAGCCTTTGAGGAAGGTGGCGAGGTCGTCTTTCATCGTGGATGGGATCAGAAAAAACTAAATGGAGTCGATGATCCCATTCAAGGTCGCGCTGGGCCGCATCACCTTCGCAAGCTTCGCTTCGTCGGGAGCATAGTAACCGTCCAAATCAACGGGCGAACCTTGCACTGCATTCAGTTCGCTCACGATGGCATCCTCACACGCCGAGAGGTCATTGGCGATGGGGGCAAATTGCGCGGCGAGTTCGGCATCAGCACTTTGCTCAGCGAGGGCCTTGGCCCAGTAATAGGCGAGGTAGTAATGACTTCCACGGTTGTCGAGTTCACCGAGTTTACGCTGCGGACTCTTGCCGTTGAGAAGAACGTTCGTTGTGGCATCATCGAGGGTCGCACCCAGAATCTTCGCCTTGGGGGTGCCGACGTGATCGAGCGAAACCGCGAGCGCGAGGAATTCGCCCAGCGAATCCCAACGAAGGTAATTGTCCGAAATGAGCTGCTGGACGTGCTTCGGAGCAGAACCACCGGCCCCGGTTTCGAAGAGTCCGCCGCCGTTCATGAGAGGAACGATGGAAAGCATCTTGGCGCTCGTTCCCACTTCGAGAATGGGAAAAAGGTCGGTGAGGTAATCGCGCAAAACGTTTCCGGTGACCGAAATCGTCTCCAGGCCTTCCTTGAGGCGAACAAGGGTTTCCTGCGCGGCTTCCACCGGGCTGAGGATGCGGAGATCAAGCCCATCGGTGTCGTGATCGCCGAGGTAAGCGCCGACTTTGTCAATCAACCGGGCGTCGTGGGCACGGTCTTCGTCGAGCCAGAAAATGGCGGGCGATCCGGTCGCTCGCGCGCGATTCACGGCGAGCTTCACCCAATCCTGAATTGGGGCATCCTTGGTTTGGCAGGCACGCCAGATGTCGCCAGCTTCCACGGCGTGCTCGATGAGCACCTCGCTGGCGCTGTCGATCACGCGGACTGTTCCAGCAGTGGAAATTTCAAAGGTCTTATCGTGCGAACCATATTCTTCGGCTTTTTGAGCCATGAGCCCGACGTTGGGAACGGTGCCCATGGTGGTGGGATCGAAAGCGCCGTTCTCTTTGCAGAAGTCAATCGTGGCCTGGTAAACTCCGGCGTAGGAACTGTCGGGAATAATCGCGAGGGTGTCGCGGGTCTTGCCCTCCTTGTCCCACATTTGACCCGAATTACGAATCATGGCGGGGATTGAGGCATCGATGATGACGTCGCTGGGAAGGTGCAAGTTGGTGATTCCCTTGTCGGAATCGACCATCGCCAGATCAGGGCCAGCGGCGATGGTGGCGGCGATGTCGGCTTCGATTGCGGCCTTTTGATCAGCCGGGAGGGTCGCGATTTTGGCCACGAGGTCGCCAAAGCCGTTTTTGAAATCAATCCCCAGTCGCCCAAGAACATCAGCGTGCTTTTCGAGGAGGTCTTTGAAATAGACCTCAACGGCGTGCCCGAAGATGATGGGATCCGAGATCTTCATCATCGTGGCCTTCATGTGCAACGAGTAGAGGATCCCTTCGGATTTGGCTGCAGCGGTCTGCTCTGCGAGGAACTTGACGAGAGCGGACTTGCTCATCGCAGTGGCATCGAAGATTTCACCCGCCTGGAGAGCAATGCCATCTTTCAAGACAGTGACGGTGCCATCGGCTGCGGTGTGCTCGATTTTCACTGAAGTCGCCTCTTCGACCGTCACCGACTTCTCGTTTGAGAAGAAATCTCCGGCGCTCATCGTGGCCACGTGGGTCTTGGAGTCTGCGGACCAGGCTCCCATGGAATGGGGATTGGCCTTGGCAAATTCCTTCACGGCCTTGGGGGCACGACGATCCGAGTTTCCTTCGCGCAGGACCGGGTTCACCGCGCTTCCTTTGATCTTGTCATAGCGGGCCTTGTTGTCCTTCTCTTCGTCCGTAGAAGGATCGGTGGGATAGTCAGGAAGCGCAAAACCCTTGGACTGAAGCTCGGAAATAGCGGCCACCAACTGCGGCTCGGAAGCGCTGATGTTGGGAAGCTTGATGATATTGGCTTCGGGAGTTTTGGCCAGCTCACCGAGTTCCGCGAGAGCATCGGGAACCTGCTGATCGGCCGGAAGCTTGTCGGCGAAGACCGCGAGAATGCGCCCGGCAAGCGAGATGTCGCGGGTTTCCACTGCAATCCCGGAAGACTTCGTGAATGCCTTGATGATGGGAAGAAGTGATTGAGTGGCGAGGTAAGGCGCTTCGTCGGTCTTGGTGTAAAGAATGGTCGGCTGGGACATAATCGCGGAGGCCTCCTAGTCCAAAGACCCGCTGCGGTCAATGGTTTGCAGCCAGCCCCTGCTTTTCCAAGCCCCAAACCGTCAAGAAATGCGGAAATGGTTAGGAACGACTCCGAAATTAATTACAAGAGGAGACTCGGAGCGAGACCCTTGACGTCATCCGTTCCCCATTCCGTCGCCACCCAGGGATGCCCATCGCTTCGCTCGACAATCTCCTTCGTCGATCGCAGATCGATCTCCGGCTGAAATCCTTCGACGAGAGCTCCGCCCTGATCGAGCGACACCAGTCCGGGAATCATTTACCCTTTTAAAAAAAACAACCCGCAACGGCGCTGGATATTTAGGGCAAGTCTACCAACGCCAATCGTTCCTCGCTGGGATAGAGATTGGCTTCAAAACGGTTCATCACGAAGGCAAATGACTCCCCCGTTTTGGCGTTCGCGAAGCCATAACTTCCGCCCGCTCCGGGATGCCCGAAACACTTCTTTTCCGGCCCCAAACCCAGCATCATCCCAAACCCAAACGAGTTCTCAATCCGCTGAATTTCATCCAAGCCGCTGATTCGGGGTTCGATCAATTCCGCCAGAAAATTCTGCCTCAAAACCCAATCATAAAACCTCGCCAGCCCCACTGCCGAACCCACTCCTCCCATCGCGGGAAATCCCGCTTCCCAAGCTTTCGACTCATTCATCTCCGCCACTCCCGAGAGTCCACCGGGCGAGCCAAAAGCCTTTCGCGTCAGCGTGCCCTTTGTCAGCAGTGCCTCGTAAAAGGCCTCGGGCTTCCCGCCCTTCCCCAGCCTCGCCGGGACCAACTCCGCGACCCGGTGATGTTCGCTCTCCGGCAAGCCCATCCAAAATTCAATCCCATTCGGACCCGCAATCTCTTCCTGCCAAAAATCTCCCAAGGCACGGCCATCGACCCGCCTCACCACCTCGTCCGCCAAAAATCCCATCGTGCGCGGATGGTAGCCGTGCCGACCCACCGGCCATTGGGGTTCCTGCTTTTCCAGAGCCGCAATCACCGCCTCACGATCCCAAATCGAAACCATTTCATCGAGTCCCGCCAATCCGCCTTGATGTGAAAACAACTCGCCGAAGGTCAAACCAGCCACCTTTAACCCAGGCCAAACCCGCCCCACCATTGTCTCGCCATCCATCCCGGCACGATGCAGCGCCATCAACAACGACGCCGCCATCGGACCCTTCGTCGCCGACCAAACCGGAGCCAAGGTCTCCTGCGTCCACGGTCGTTCCTCCCGCCGGTCCATCCATCCCTCATGACGCGAGACGACTGCTTCTCCGCCCTTCATTGCGACAAATGACCATCCTAATTCCCCGTTCATAGTCCTAATTCTCCTTGTGCCGGGGACTCCCCGACTTCGATCACCTCGCCCAGATGAGTCGAGACCAACTTGCAACGCACCCTCGCGACATCGACTTCAAAGATCTTCGCAACCGCAGTCTGATAAGCCTCCATCTGACCTCGATACCGCGAAAGAAGCTCCGAGCTATTTCCAACGGCATCGGTCTTGAAATCAAAAACTTCAATCCCGTTCGAACTGACCTGAAGCCGGTCCACCACTCCGCTCATCCACTTCCCATCGAGAATCAACTCGATGGCCTGTTCGCGATAGAGTTTGGCCCCGGAGTCTTCAAAAACCCGATGAATGGCAGGAACCTTCAGGGCATCTTCGACCATCTTCCCCGCCGCACTGAAGGGCTGCTGCGGAACTTTGCCAGCCGCCAGCCACTTGATTTCCTCAAAGAGAGCGTGCACTTCCGAGCCGATTCTCCGCCCTGCCCCGCTGCCTGAAATCTCAGATAATTTCTGAGCCGAGGGACTGCTTCGCGGACGCTGGGTCCCGGCCTTCGCCAGCACTGGTAAAGGAATCGATTCCGGAACTTCGGCCTCGCCCACCAAGTCCGTCCAGTTCGGATCCGATTCGGGAGATTCAATCCCCGTCGATTGACGGACGAGATTCCCCGGAGTTCGAAAAAGCTCCGCTTCCTTTCGGCTCTTCGGTTCCGCTGGAAGATAGAGATACAGCCCCCTCTTGGCACGGGTCAATGCCACGTAGAGCAGACAAAGCGTCTCATAAAGCTGACTCTCCTGCCACCGTTCGAACGCTGCCAACATTTCAGGATGCCTGGTGTAAGCCCACTTTCCCGGAACCTGTAAAAGCCAGTCACGACCACGGGCCACCTTGAATTTCCCGGCATCCGGGACCTGCGTGCGATCCGGCAACTCGGGCAACATCACGACGTCAAATCCCAGCCCCTTCGATTTGTGAATCGTCATCACTTGAATCGCCGCGACACCGGGAGCCTGATTGACCTGAAGATCACGAACCCAGGCACAAGCGGCCCGCGGACTCGCTTCGCCCGCCGCATCGAAGGTCGCCAAGGCAGCAATCAAATCTTCGGCCCGACGACGTCCATAGAGCCCAAGTTCTTCCCATTCGTTCGCGACCAAAGCACTCACGAAGCGGGCATACCCCGAACGCTGCACCTCTTGCAAAATACCATCCCAGCGCGCGCCCCAACTCTCTCCAAAGGCCTCCAACGATTTCACCAAAGGAGACATCCCGACCACTTCCCGGGCAAAATGATTCGCGGGATTTGCCAACCACTCTAACAGATAGGTGATTGCCACCCCAACGGCATGATCCGTTCCCGGTGATCGCTGTCCCGCTTCAATGACATCAAAGCCCTCGGAACGAAGAAGATCGGCATATTTTTTAACAAGATCTCCAGTCCGTACCAGCACCCCACAGCTCAACTTCTTCTTGCCAATCCCAAGCGCGTGCAACTGCTCAACCAACATCCCGCCTTCATCATCCGACGGCACAATAGACACCTTGCCCTCGCCGCTGAGATTGGCATCAAAGCTCTCATGATCATGCCACTGCCATTGTGCCGCCACCGACTTCCCGAAGAGCTGCCCGATGAGGGGCAGATTCCCGCACACCGCATTCACCACCGCCAACACTGCCGGACAGGATCGATAGGACTTGTCCATCGGTTCAACTTCCAAGCCCGTGCGGTATCGCCGGAGGACATCATCAAAGAGGCTGACATCCCCGCCGCGCCAAGCGTAGATTCCTTGCTTGCGGTCACCCACAATAAAGAGACTGCCCTCGGAATCCGCAACGGCCTCATCCACCAAAGGCTCCAAGGCATGCCACTCGGCCCGACTGGTATCCTGAAATTCATCGAGCAACCAGTGATCGTATCGACCATCGAGACGGTAATCGATGAGTTCCCGCCGTAACCGGGCATCCTCACTCTGACTCCATTCGCCAAGCAGGATTTTCACATCATCAAAGCTCAACAACCCGCGCCGACGAAGTTGTCGCGAATGCTCCAGATCGATCTGCGCCATCAACTCACCCACCGCCTGGGTCTTGGCCACCGCACTCGCAATTTCGCAATCAATCGCCAACTGCAAAAGGGCTTTCCATTTCTTCCAGACCTCCAGGGGAATCGTCAACATCTTACGACCTTCCTTGACCTCAACCGGGCCCGGTTCATCAAAGACCTCCAACAAACGGTTGCCAAAGGTGTTCGATTTCAACGAGGTCCCCACCGTGTGATCGGACAGATTGTCGAGCATGGCATCCCAGGCCTTGGGTTGACTCTCATCGCGCAACTCCGCAATCATGGCATCCTTCCCCGCCAGCCAATCATTCACATCCGGCAGGCCGGAGAAAACCTCGGGATTCCCAAAGGCCTTCTGTCGCGCTCCCGATTTCCAAATTTGATGCCAATCCCCGACAAATTGCTCCAGGGAATTCTGCACCCCTTGCTGCCCACGCCCCAGGGTCGCTTTGCGAAAGGCATGGAAGAAATCCTGTCGATCCTCGAAGCCATCGCGCATCACCCCTTCAAGAATCTCTCCTTCGGCGGTCTTCAAACGTTCGCCTTCGAGCAGATCAAAAGTCCCACCGCTCAAACCCAACTCATATTGAAATCCTCGCACGATCCGTGAGAAAAAGCCATCTAACGTCGTCAACTGAAGTCGGGGAAGGGCTTGGATTACCTTCTCCAGAACGCCTCCCACATCAATGACTTGCCCAAGGTCTCTCGAAATATTTCGTGCCTCTTTTTCGTCGAGCGTGCCCTCCGCCAACTTGGTCAGCACCGAATCCGCGAACTCCCCCGCCGCCTTCCGCGTAAAGGTCAGCGCCACCATCCTCTCAGGCGCGACGCCTTCGATGGCAATTTTGCCAATCACCCGGTTGCCAAGTTGAAAGGTCTTTCCCGATCCCGCCGAGGCCAGGATCAAAAGGTTCTTCGCAAGAATGTTCATGCCACTCCTCCCTTCCACAAAATGGCATCCGCCAGGGGACGACCGTAGGCTAAAATCTTAAAGTCGTCGTACATTACCTTCTCCGCCGGCGGCCAAAAGATCTGATCACGGACCTGCCTCACAATCCACCCCGCACATTCCAAGGCCGAAGCCTTCTCATCCTCACCAAAACCATCCCAATTCATAATCTTCACGTTTGCGGCATCCTCACCGAGGGCGAAGTATCCCGCCGCATCGACCTTCCCCAGCGCGGCGGCATAAAATGGCACCTGCAAATTAGTCCAGGTCTTCCCGTCCGGAGCGAGCACAAAGTCATTCTGCAAATGCGCGGGAGGATCATTTCGAAAGCCCTTCTTATGAGCCTTCTCCACCTCGGTGGCAGCCTTCGACGTCTTGTAATCAAGCACCCGGATCGCGCCATTCTCGTGCTCGTCAATGCGATCCACCTGCCCCGTTACCGTGACGCCTTCGATCGTCAGCTCAAAGTCCTCCTCCACTTTGACAACACGCCACCCGTCTTGACGGGTCTTCGCTTGTACTTCCGCAAACCAACCCAAGCGTAAACGCATCGCTTCCACCTGCAACGAAACTGCCAGTGGCAGCGTGTCACCAAAATACCGGAACACCAAATCGTCCAACTCCTTCAGGGTCCACGCCTCAATCTCAGCCGGATCGGCCGAATCCCGGGCCACCGGATCCCGTCCCCATTGCTCCAGGACATCGTGCATGATGCTTCCGAAGTCACGATGATTCCACTCCGCCCGCTCGGGTTCAGGCTGGCTCATTCCCACCACCCGCTCGAGATAATATCGAAACGGGCACGCCAGGTATTTTGAAAAGGCCGTGACCGACATCTTCGCCTTGGGCTCCACCTCACGGGGTTTCCATTTCCAATGATCTTCCAGCTTCCAGGCAACCCCCGAATCCGGCGGCTCCACCTCCGCGAACAACTTCTTTACCTGCCCGGCGAGTTCCTTGCCCTTGGCCGTGAGAAGCAAGCGCGACGGCATCAGGACATCGCCCTCCCGGGAGATTTTCCCCACAATCAAATCCACCCGGCCACGGTCCTCCCGCATTTTCAAGAGTGCCTGAAGCAAAAAGGCATCCCGCGCCGACCGGCTCTTGTCGCAGGGCAAGCCCAGCGCCTCCCGGGCATTCTCCGGAAGCCAGGTATCACTGCTCGCCCGGGCCGGAATCCGACCTTCGTTCAAGCCGCAAACAATCAAATGCGGCGCCGGATCATGCAAGAGCTCCAGCCACCCTTGTACATCGAGAGCGCGACCATCGGGGGCCCTTTCCGAGACCGGACCCAAATCAGCGAGAAGAAGATCAATCCAAAACGTCGGCGGACGCTGAACCCGCTCAGCGGCCGACGCGGTCGCTGCAATCCACTCCTCCAATCCCGCTTCGCCATCGCGATCAATCCTCGGGAGAAGCCCCCGCATTCCGGCATGAAACCCCTGCCCTAAAAATCGCTTCCGAAGTGTTTCCAACTCCGTCATCACCTCCCCGGCCAACGATGCCGATTTCAGCTGATGCTCAAGGCGATTGGTCTTTCTCTCTGAAGTCGAGTTCTCAAGATTCCTCTCAATCATTGCCCGCGCCCGCGCCACATCTTCGAGGGATCGCGAAAGAAAGGAATCGCGCAGTTGTGAAAGCGCGGTGACTTGCATTGATCGCCCCCCCCTCACCAGCGCCCGCCCTTGGTCGAAGGAAAGGAGATCAATCACCTCCTTCACCCCCGGCGTCACCAGATATCGCCGCCAACACCCGAGCCACCCCGCCACCGGCGATGGCAGGGACGCCCCCGGATCGTGAATCGACCAACCCGCACGCGCAAATGATCGCACCAACTCCGCCGACATTTCCTCGTCTCCCGTTCCCAGTCCGACCTCTTCCGATTTCGAACCCGCTGCCGCGACCAAACTCACCGCGAGATCAGCTTGTTGACGCGGGTCTCCGGTCAAGGTGACCGAACCTGTCTTCGGCCAGAAAATCTGAATCTCGTTCCACTCCAAGGCAGGCCGGCCCCAGGCATCAAACTGCCCGGCCTCCCCCTCCGGTAAAAGCACCACCACTTCGACACCCGAAGCTTCCAGCCCCTTCGACAGCACCGGAGGAAGGTCGAAGACCCCCGCCACCACCACCAGCTTGAGGCCGGTCGGAAGCGTCACCCCGTCCTCTGCCAGCAAGGCACTTTTACTCTGATAATCCCACTCCTTGAGCCGCCGCTCCACCCCGTCTTCCAACATCGCCAACTGCCCCCATCGATCTCTCTCGAGCGGATCCACCAAACGGGCCACGTCCCGCAGCATGAGGCCATTCTCCTGAAGACTCTTGCGAAGATCATGAAACGCACGAGCCAAGCCCAGCGCCCAACCCGCCGTCTCCTCCACCGGTGAGGTCGGAAAGATGGCCTCAAACCCCGACCAATCAGACACACTCTCCAACTCCTCCGTCCAGGCCAAAATCTCGACAGGCGACGGAGCAACATTCCCCCCTTGCAACAATGAGCCTGCCGTCACCACCCGGGGAGCCAGCACCCCGCCTCGCTCCGCCAAGCCCTGCCTCACCCGTCGACTACTCTGAGCCGTTGGCACAATCACCATGGTCTCGGGAAGGCTTTCTTTTCGATCCCAAAGCCAATCAATCACTCCCGTTCCATAGGGCTGGCCGGATAAAAGAAACTCAAGCGCTGGCAACATGCCGGAATGATCAACCATTCCCCCCGACGCTCCAATACAAATTGCCTCCCGATCTCAAAACGGACTTCACCTTCCTGAAATCCGTCGATGCCAGCCCTCCGGCCCTTTTGCTGACGAGATCAACTCCCCCGTCCCATGACATATCGTGACTAATCAGAACGCTCCCTTGCTAGCACCCACGCCCCGGTCATCAATCCCATTCCTTAGCCCTGAAGATGATCGAGCAACTTGGTGTGGATTCCGCCGAAGCCACCATTGCTGAGCACCGCGACGACGTCTCCCTTCTCGGCCAGGCGACCCACGTGCTCGACGATCTCGTCAACTTCCCCAAGATACCAGGCTTGCGATCCTGTGGCCTTGATGTCTTGGACAAGCTTTACGGGATCAAGCCGGTCCGCCTCGGCAACCTTCTCCGGATCCGGAACGGCCGGAATCACCACGAGGTCGGCCTTCCGCAAGGCCGTTGCCAAATCGTCCTGAAAAATATTCCGGCGCGTCGTATTCGAGCGAGGCTCGAAAAGAACCCAAAGGCGTCGCGAGGGATACTTCTGCCTCAGCCCGTCAATCGCCAGGCTAATCGCGGTCGGGTGATGGGCAAAATCGTCGACCACGGTCACCCCATTGACCTCGCCTCGTTCTTGTTGGCGACGGGCGATTCCTTCAAATCCAAGGAGTCCTTTTTGAATTTCCCCGACCGAAAGTCCCGCGAACTTGGCGGAGCAAACGGCCATCGCGGCATTCCGAACATTAAATTCGCCGACCATGGGGAGATCGTAGCGTGCTCCATCGATCACAAATCGACTCAGGCCGGGAAGATACTCGACCCCGGAGATGCGATGCTCGCAGTCTTCCCCAAAGCCCACCGTTTCCGTTTTGCAGGGACTGTCGATGGCGGCCTTGAGGCAATTGGCATCGTCACCATTGATCAAGGCCAGACCATTGCGGGGCACGATCTTGAGAAGCCGGGTAAAGGTCAAAATGATCTCATCGAGATTGTGATAAATATCGGCGTGATCAAACTCGATGTTGTTCATCACCACAAGTTCCGGGAGGTAATGAAGAAACTTGGAACGCTTGTCGAAAAAGGCGGTGTCGTATTCGTCGCCCTCCATCACGACAAACTCGCTCTGTTTGAAGCGGGCCCCTTGTCCAAAGTTTGCCGGGATTCCCCCGATCATAAAGCTGGGGTCCTTTCCCGCTGATTCGAAAAGCCAGGCGAGAATCGAGCTGGTGGTCGTCTTGCCATGGGTCCCGCTGATCACGTAGTTCCGGCGGCCTCTCAGAAAATATTCCTTCAGGACTTCGGGAAGCGAAAGGTAACGCAAGCGGCGATCAAGGATCGCCTCCGCCTCCTCATTCCCCCGGCTAATGGCGTTTCCAATCACCACCGTGGTGGCTTCCGCAGGGATGTTTTCGGCACGGTATCCCTCGATGATTTTCACGCCCTTGTCGGCGAGAAAAGTCGACATCGGGGGATAGACCGACTGGTCGGATCCGGTCACGACATACCCCTGTTCAATCATTCCTGCCGCGACCGAACCCATTGCGGTTCCGCAGACCCCGACAAAGTGAAACTGCTCCTTCTGTGTATTACTCATCAAAAAAAAATCTTAAAATCCCGGCGCGGCAACCCGTCCCAACTGCCCCTCTTCCAAGCGCACCTTGAGAATGCGATCCGCGACCTCCTTCACCATCTCTTCCAACAAAAGCCGCAGGTGGCTTCCGCGCCGGTAATCCGCCGGGGCGATGTGCTTGACCCGGTCGGCGTGGGTGCAGAGTTGGTAGCACTTCCTGAAGCTGCGGCCTGTTTGATCCTTGGGATTGTAAACCGCGATGGCATGTCCTCCGTTCTTCTTCATCACGGTGAAGCAAGGCACGTCGGTGGGCCCGTCTCCCACATAGATCATGTTCTGAAATGGAATGGGACGCGCATTCGTCGGCATGTGGTCATTGACGTCATCGTGCTGATCCAGCATCCCCTTGTTGATCCGGAAAAGATACTGCGTCTTCGTGGTGTGCGAAATGGTCCTCTTTGGAAAACTGATGCGCCCGAGCTCATCTTCCCCAAACTCACATCCAAAGATGGCCTTCACTTTTTTCGCAAGAGTGCAGCCGTCCAGAAGGGCCTTGAGGCCGGACGAAACAATGTAGTGCTCCACCCTGATCCCAGCTGCTTCGTGCTCGGGCCTCAGGCAGGATTCCCGAATCTCATCGAAAACATCGTCAACTCCAGGATAGTAACTCATCCCTTTCCCCAACTCGGTGAGATCCGCATTCGTGACGTGATCCATCCCGAGGTAATCGAGCAAGCACTTCATGTAGGCCAACTCGCCGTCCCAACTCCGCTCCTTGACCAAAATGTTGCACTTCTTCCAAAATTGCTCGGGGTCGATGCCAAACTTCGGGAAAAGGACATCATCCTGCATGTAGCTTGGACTCAAGGTCTGATCATAGTCGTAGACGAGAGCAATCGTATTTTGGGGGACGGACATGACTGGCGGAGGATGGCCTTTCCATGGCCCGGTGTCAAAATCCGAGATCGACGGAGGGAAATCTCTTCGTAACGTCTCCCAAGCATGATTCGTGAATTGATTTTTCCTTTCCTCCTGATCCCGGCCCTCTGGGCAGACGAAGTCACTCACCCGATTGAACCCGGTGAGCGCTTCCTCATCAGCGGCGATCTCTGGTCCAATCCCATGGAAGATTGGCAAACGTCCGAAGGCTGGATGATGAACACCCATTCAGGTGGCAATCGAAATGTCGTCTCGCTGACCTCCGAGATCATCGCAGGCCAGGGTGCTTTCGAAATCTCCGCGTTGGTCCAGAAAAAATCCGATGAACTCAAAGGCAATGGCTTTATCGGTTTCCAAATCGGTCTTCAAGGCGAACAAGGCGACTACCGTGAAAGCGCCATTTACGGAACCGGCCTCTGTGTCGGCGTAAATGCGAAGGGCCTCCCTTTTATCGGAAACCCAATCCCAATTGAGGGCGTGTCGGGAATCACCATCCCGACCGAGCCCTTTCTGATGACCCTCAAAGGGACCCCTGATGGCGAGTTTTACAATCTCCATTTTTCGCTCAAAACTGAAGCCAATCTCAGCGGCGCGGAAATCAATTCCAAGGTTCATTCCAGTTGGGTCACCGGACTTACCGCGCTCACCGCCTCAACCTCTGCGCCCTTGCCCATCCAAAAAGACAAGGTCCGCCCCGAAACCGCCTTTGGCGGCATTCAATTTGGCAACACCCCCGAGTCCAAGACCATGCTCAAACCCCTGCCAACCCGCAGAGGCGGTGAGTTCCGTTTCGCCTTCAAGGACTGGAAACTCTCCGGCCCTGCCGTCAAACACCACCCGGACCGTAACTTCGGACCGATCTGGTGGGCCACTTACACCGTCGATCAAAGCAAAACTCTCCGCCTCCTCGCCCAACTGGGGCCCGTTCACAACGGCATGCTCGACGGTCTCCCGAAAGGTCCCGCCCTCGAGATCGGCGGGAAGTCTTACTCAAGTGCTGTCGATCCCATTTCCTTCACCGCCTCGTTTACCCTCCCGCTCACCGATACCAGTGCCGATCTCCCCTACACCCTGCACTTCCAGAACTCGCAGAAATCCGGCGTCATCCGCGCCATTCCCAACGGAGTCCGCCCTCTCGTCGTGGCCTCGCTCTCTTGCAACGACTCCACCGGGTTCCCCCACCAAGCGCTTGTCGAGAACGTGCAGGCCCACCGCCCTGATTTGGTGACCTTCCATGGCGACCAAATCTACGAAGGAATCGGCGGCTACGGGCACATCATCGATCAGAAACCCAACCTCCGCGCCAACATTTGCTACCTCCGTAAGTTCGCGATGCACGGATGGACCTGGCGCGATCTTCTCATGACCACTCCCTCGATCACCATTCCCGACGACCACGACGTCATGCACGGCAACATCTGGGGCGAGGGCGGTAAAATGGCTGACCGCACAGGCCAAAACTATGATCAGCAGGATTCGGGCGGATACAAAATGTCACCTGAATTCGTGAACATGGTTCACCAAACCCAGACCGGTAATCTTCCCATTCCAGTCGGACAACCCACCTGCGCCAATGGCATTTCGACCTACTACACGAGCTTTCGTTATGGCCCGCTTGACATCGCTGTCGTCAGCGACCGCCAGTTCAAATCCGCGCCCAAAGCCCTCCTGCCCGAGGCCCTCATCAACAACGGATGGCCCCAGAATCTCGACTGGAATGCCAAGACCGATGCCCTCGTCGACGGAGCCCAACTCCTCGGGTCCGACCAGGAAGCCTTCCTTCAAGAGTGGGCCGCAACGCCCAGCGCCCAGGCTCCATTCCGAATTCTCGTTTCACAATCACCCTTCCTTGCTCCGCAAACCCTTCCCAAGGACATGCATCACGACAAAGGCGTGCCCGACCTCCCCGTTTACAAGGTCGGCGAATACGCGCCCCACGACGAGCCCAAAGCAGACTTTGACACCAACGGTTGGCCCCAGGACAAACAAAAGGTGGCTCTTCGTATCCTGAAGAAAGCCGGGGCCGTGCACTTGGTGGGCGACCAACATCTCGCCACCACCGGGCGTTACGGGATCGATTCCTACGACGATGGCACCTACTGGCTCGCCACCCCGGCCATCGCCAACGTTTGGCCCCGCCGTTGGATGCCTGAAGTGATGCCTGTCGACCACAAAAAGGGCACGCCCCGCTGGCTGGGAAAGTTCGAGGACGGCTTCGGCAACAAGTTCCGTCTCGATGCGGTCGCCAACCCTTATGATATCGATCGCGCTCCTTCCCGTCTCTTCGATCGTGCCGTGGGATACGGAATCAGTCGCTACGATTTAAAGACCGGTGAGATCACCCTCGAAGCGTGGCCCTACACCTCCGGACCCCAGCACGAAGGTGAAAATGCCAAGCCGTATTCGGGCTGGCCCGTCAAGGTTGAGAAATAGTCTGATCTTTTTCTCTGGACGGAGCCCCGTAGAGCGATTACTAAGAACGAGATGAAACGTTTCACCATCTTTGCATTGTTGGCCCCCACTCTCCTGGCCCAGGATCAATTCGACGCGGTTGCCGAGGGCAAAAAGACCTTCGACACGATGGGGTGTATGGAGTGCCACGTGAATTCACCCAATGACGATTCCCTCAAGACGGGCCCGACCCTCTACGGACTTTTTCTGGCGGCACCCCGCGATCGGGAGGTCATCCAGAAGGCGGGAAATGAGCCAGTGACGGTCAAAGCCGATCAAGCTTACTTCGTGAGATCGGTTCGCAATTCATGGGATGAACTCGCGATTCTCGAGTCCAAGACGCAGGGGGCACTCACCTATCCTCCGGCGATGCCGATGTATCCCAAGGAGGTCATCACGGATCAGGATCTCGAAAACCTTTGGCATTACCTCCGCACCCTGGCTCCGGCGGATCAGGCAGGTCCCGCCACCGTGATGCTCGAGAAGAAAGAAGAAGCGCGACCCAAGTCTCTCCTGGAAATTCCCAATGAAGTCCTGGTCACGACCCGCCCGCGCGTCTTCCGGGCCCCTCTTCTTGGCTCCAGTGGTCGTGCCCTTCATGTCGGCCTGCCCAACGGACGAAACTTTACCTTTGATCCCCAAACCCTTTCCATTCGTAATATTTGGAACGGCGGCTTCCTCAATCTCACCGAGGAACGCAGAGGACGGGGTAAACCGGGCTCGGTCCGTGGTTTCGATCACAAGACCCTCGTCGAGAGCGAGAGCCTGCTTCAGCCTCTCGACGCATCAGGAAAACCGATTGATTTTGAATTCAAGGAACCCGATGTTCTTGATCACGCCGCGATTCAAAAATGGCTCTGGGATGACATGGATTTCTCCGCCCGCCTCGCCTCCATCGATGCCGAATTCCTGGGACACAGCCTCTCCAAGGAGGACTCGTTCCCCTCCTTTATGTTCCGGGTCGGGACCAACACCCTCACCCAAACAATCGACTTCAACGACCAGGGTGACCTCATGATCACCATTTCGGGAGTCACCACCCCGGTGACCTTTCGCATTGATCCCGGTCAACTGGGCGAAGTGCAGGTCGATGGCAAAACCCTCCAAGAAGACGTCTTCACCCTCGATCCCGAGGCGGGACCCCTCCATCAGATTCGTGCAAAGCTTTCCACCGGTTTAGTGGCCCGCCCGCGTCTTGAACGTCAAGAAAACTGGGCGCCCCAACCCGTCGTCAAGAAGCCCTCGCAACCCGGCAACGTTCCCCTGCAAATCCCCGCCGGGTATTCAATCGAAACGTGGGATGCCCCCAAGGATCTCTACGGCCGCGACCAACTCTTCGAACCCATCGGCATCGCCGTCGCCAAGGATGGCACCATCGTGGTGACCACCCGCACCGCCGGAGTGTGGCGCATCCGCGACAACCATTGGTCCCTCTTCGCCGAAGGAACCTACGAAGCCCTCGGGGTTCAGATCGAGGACGATCATGGCGACCGCATCGTCGTGATGCAGAAGCCTGAGATGACCCGCATGACCGATACCGACGGCGACGGACGGGCCGATCAGTTCGACACGATGTGCGATGACTTCGGCTTCCACGCAAACTATCACGAATACGCCCACGGCCCCGTGCGCGATGCCGAGGGCAATTACTACTTTGCCCTCAACCTCTCCCACGGTGGTGACGAGAAAACCTCGTGGCGCGCCGGGGGACCCTTCATGGGATCGATGGGTGGCTATCGCGGCTGGGCTTGCCGGGTCACCCCGGACGGAAAATTTGAGCCCTATGCCAATGGTCTCCGCTCGCCGGCCGGAATCGGTGTCGATCCCGACGACCGTCTTTGGTATGCCGAAAACCAGGGCGAATACGTCGGTTCCTCCAAGGTCGTGCCGCTTGAGCAAGGCAAATTCTACGGCCACCTCTCGGGTCTCGTCTCCCTTCCCGGCATGAATCCCGATTCCCCGGAACTGAATTTCGAGAACTGGAAATACAAGATTCGCAAGGGCGCGGTCTGGCTTCCGCACGGCAAACTTGCCAACTCACCCGGCCATCCCGCCTGGGATACCACCGGCGGGAAATTCGGTCCCTTCGCCGGGCAAATGTTTATCGGCGACCAGACCCTCTCAACCTTCCTCCGCGTCGAAACGCAGAAGCTCCATGGCATCGATCAAGGATTCGTGGTTCCCTTCGCCCGGGGTCTTCACGCGGGCGCGATGCGTCCCTGCTTCCTTCCAGATGGTTCCCTGCTCATCGGCCAAACCGGGCGCGGTTGGGGAGCCCGTGGTGGTCGTCAGGACAGTTTGCAACACGTTGTTTACGACGGAAAAACAGTCGCCGCCGACCTTTATCGAGTGACTCCCACCAAGGAAGGATTCGCCCTCGAATTAACGCAACCCTTGAAGGCCGGGGCCACCGGGGAAAAGCTCCTTGAGAGTCTCTCGGTCGATTCCTGGTTCTACGAGAATACCGGACGTTACGGCTCTCCCGAGCACGATAAACGCAAGGAAGAAATCACCTCCGCCAAGATCTCGGACGATCGTAAGACCATCACGATTGCCATCAAGGACTTCTCGAAAGAACACTCCTTGGATCGTATTCACTACCTGAAGTTCGAGACGGACACCCTATTCGAAGCCGAAGTCTGGCCCACTTTGGAGGCCTACTACACCCTCCGCGAACTTCCCTGATCCCAGGGCGAATGATTCAAAAGCCCGGGGATTGAAATCCTTCGGGCTTTTTTGGGTTCCCTGTTGTTGCGATAGGCCGGTCGCTTTCTGTCCGGCAGGATGGATTCGTGCTCGAAGACGCTTTCTATTGCCACGGATGCCACAATTAGATAGCAACGAACTCAACAAGTGCCGGTTTGTGAACTCCCTCGGCGAAATTTCCCTTATCTCCCAATGTTTGTGTCTCTCCCGGTTCAATTTTTTTTGATGTTCTGCCTGTCCTGGCTCGCGATTTGTGGGGCCGCAAAAGCGGCTCCCGAAGACCTCGTCATCAACGAGATCCACTACCAACCCGACGACGATCTGGCCACCGAATTCATCGAAATTTACAACAGCGGAGCGACTCCGGTTGCGCTGGGTGGATGGCAGCTTTCAGACGCGGTCACCTTCACTTTTCCCCCACAGGAGCTGGCGCCTGGTGCCTTGGTCGTGGTGGCGGCTGATCCGGCGGCGCTGCTGGCCGAATACGGTGTCGCGGCGCTCGGCCCTTGGGCGGGCAAACTTTCCAACGATGGCGAACGCATTCTCCTCCTGGACGCCATCGGTGCTGAGATTGATCGCGTCGATTATGGAACGGCGTTCCCTTGGCCGACCGCCGCAGGCGGAGGCGGGCAGTCGATGGAGCTGATCCATCCCTCGCTCGACAACGATCTGGGCGGATCGTGGCGCAGCTCAGTGCCACCCGACTTGATCCCGGAACGCTTCGCGCTGCCCGCCGCGGGAACAGGCTGGCGTTGGCGTCCCGGGTCCAGCGAGGCCTCCACGCCGGTCGGGGACTGGCGCAAGACCGGTTTCGTCGAGGACGCTCTCTGGAATCCCGCAACCTTGCCGATTGGTTTCGGCCGTGTCGGGGACCTCCTTTTCAAGACCCCCATCAACGGGATGCAAGGCTCCTACACCTCGTTGTTCCTGCGCAACGAATTGATCATCGCCCCGGGCGAGATCCCCCCGGCGCTCCAGCTGCGCTTCATGCTCGATGACGGATTCATCCTGTGGATCAACGGGGTCGAGATCCATCGTGAGAACATGCCGGGGCAGGCCGGCGAGGAGCCCGCCCTAAGTGAGGTGGCGTCCGGCAATTATTCCGAAACCGCCTCGGTCGTGAAAACGCTCGAAAGCAGCGGTTCCCTGGTCGAGGGATCCAACACCGTCAGCATTCAACTTTTCAATGCCAACATCAATAGCAACGATCTCGGGTTGGACCTCCAGTTGCTCAGCCTTGCCAGTGGAGTGGGTCAACCGGCACTCCCTACCCCCGGCGCGAAAAATTCAAACTTCGCTGCCCAGGCCGCTCCCCAGGTGCGGCAGGTGGTCCACTCGCCGTCGCAGCCGACGACCGGACAGGATATCCTGATTACCGCCAAGATCACCGATCCGGATGGAGTCTCCAGCGTGAACCTCGAATATCAGCTGGTCGAGCCGGGCAGCTACCTCCGTAAGACAGACTTTGCTTACAAAGCCCGGTGGACCGCGATTCCCATGGGCGATAACGGCTTTGGCGGAGATCAACTTGCCGGTGACTCGATCTTCAGCGTCACCGTCCCCGGCTCGCTGCAGAGGCACCGGCGCCTCACCCGCTATCGCATTGTCGCCACCGACCAAAACTCAACCTCGGTGACGGTGCCCTACCACGACGACCCGTCGGCCAACTTCGCCTACTTCACCTACGATGGTGCCCCCACCTGGCAGGGTGCCTACATTCCGGGAGAGACCGAAACCCTCGACTTCGATGAAACACAGATGAACTCGCTGCCCATCTACCATCTCATTTCCGACGCCGACGATGTCACCGACTGCCAATACAACCCGGCCTTCAACGACGATATCTACCGCTGGGAGGGCACGCTGGTTTACGACGGAGTGGTCTACGACCACATCCACTACCGCATCCGCGGTGCCGATTCGGCTTACCACACCGGCAAGAACAAATGGAAACTGCGCTTCAACCGCGGCCATTATTTCCAGGGGCGCGACGACTATGGCCAGGCCTGCAAGGAGAAGGTGCGCACCTTGAACTGGAGCGCCCTGGCAAGTCCGTGGAACCCGGCAAACCGCGGCGCGGCCGGCCTCGACGAGGCACTCGCGTTCCGCTTCTGGGAGCGGGCGGGCATCGTCTCGCGCAAGGCCAACTACTTCCATTTGCGCGTGATCGACGGTGCCGCCGAACAAAATCCGGCGAACCAGTTCGACGGCGACAACTGGGGACTCTTCCTGGCCATCGACCACGCGGATCGCCGCTTCCTCGACGAGCGCGAGCTGCCGGACGGCAACACCTTCAACATGCACTTCAACAGCAGCAGCCTCATCAACAAGGCCGCCGGACAGCCGGATGACCGAAGCGACCTGTTCGCCTTCACCGGAACCGGGGCCGATGGTTACAATCGAACCCCCGTCCAGCCGGCTTCCTGGTGGGAGACGAACATCGACCTCCCCGGCTATTTCTCCTACCGCTCGGTGGTCGAGGCGCTCAACCACTCGGACCTGCGCGACCGGGAGAACTCGAATCTATACCACAATCCGGTCACCGGGAAGTGGACCGTAATTCCCTGGGATGTCGATTTGCTCTATGAGGAGTTCGACCGCTGGGGGCCGGACGGGGTGGAGTCGACAGCGCCGCTCGAACAGTTTCGCAAAAGTCTGACCCACCCGGAGTTGGAAATTCGTTTCCAAAACCGCGCCCGCGAGCTGCGTGACCTCCTGCTCAATGATGACCAGGGGTGGACGTTGGTCGATGAATTGGTCGCGACGCTCGGCAGCACCGGTGGTGCCACCGGATGGGCCGAGTTGGATGCGGCACGTTGGAACCAGGATCCGCGCTCGACAAAAATTGAGGGCACCGGCGGCAATGACGGGATGCTCTTTTTCATGAACCCTTATACCTCGACGCGCTTCCCGCAGCAAAGCAGGACGTTGGGCAGCGCCGATTTCCCCGGGATGGTGGGTTGGATCAAAAATTTCATGGTCCCGACCGGCTTCGGCGGCTCGCGGCTCGCGGGGAGGTCCGGCGACACGCGGACCCCTGCCACTCCGACGATCCAATACACCGGGACCGCAGGTTTCCCAACCAATGGCCTGACCTTCAACTGCAGCGATTTCGCGTCAGGCAGCGACGGCGCTGGCTTTGCGTCGATGCAGTGGCGGATCGGCGAGGTCTACAATCCCGATAGCGCAGACTACCTGGCCGGAGATCCCTGGCGCTACGAAGTCGATACCTTCTGGGCGAGCGATGTCCTGAATCCCTTTTCCAACAGTTTCGACTTCCCGCCAATCGCCGTCAAAGAAGGCAGTCGCTACCGCGCACGCGTGCGCCACCAGGGCATTGACGGTCGTTGGAGTCATTGGTCGGAACCCGTCGAGTTCGTCACCTCCACGCCGGATCTCAGTTCTTACACCGAGGGTCTCGTGATCAGCGAGATCATGTATAAACCGGAGGGAGGATCGGCACTGGAATTCATCGAGATCAAAAACGTCGGCCCGGTGACTCTTGACCTGAGTGATGTGCGGTTTACCAAGGGGATCGATTTCGACTTCGCCGGTTCCGCGATCACCAGCATCGCCCCCGGCGAGTATGTCTTGGTCGTCGAAGACATCGCCGCTTTTGAAGCGGCCCATGGGGTGGGTTTGCCAGTCGCGGGCGAATACCGGTTTTCCTCGTCGAACAGCCTCAGCAACGGCGGCGAGAGGCTCAAGCTGTCCTTCGGCGCCGGCACGACGATTCGTGATTTCGTCTACGAAGATGAGCTGCCCTGGCCGACCCCGCCCGACGTCAGCGGCCGCTCCTTGGTATTGATCGCGCCGGAAACTCTTCCCGACCACAACATTGCCACCAACTGGCGCAGCAGCACCTCGCCGGGAGGCAATCCGGGCTCATCTGACGCCGCACCTCCGTTCAACGGTGTTGCCGGGGCGGACGATGATAACGACGGCCTTGACGCTCTACTCGAGCATGCCTTTGGCGGGGATGACCGCGATCCCTCCGTCACCCCCCACCCGACGGTCTCGGTGGAATCTTTGGTGGTCGGCAACGCCACCGACAACTACCTCCTCTTCAAGGTCCAGCGGGATCTCGCCGCCGAAGACATCATCATGAGCGCCGAGATCTCCTCCGACCTCATCAACTGGCAATCCGGCCCGGTCGTCGTGGTGCTGATCGCTGAAACCGCCAACCGCAACGGGACCTCAACCCTCACCTTCCGCTCCGCGCAAGCGGTGGATTCGGAATCGCAAATCTACATCCGCGCCCGCGCCAAGCAGAGGCCGTAGCGGATCAAAACTGCTCGCACTGGCAATGAATTCGTATATCGTAAGACCTATGCCCCATCTACAAGGTCGGTTTCTTGCTGCCGCCATCCTCCCCTTCGCCCTGCTGGTAGCCGGGCTGCACGCTGACGAATTGGCATCGACCATCACGTCTGTCGATCAAAGCCCCGGCGGCGTCCTGCAGCTCACCTTGGATCTCCCCGAGAGCCGCTATGCCATCGTCCAGCGCAGCCAGTCCCTCACCGGCCCGTGGAAGCCGATCGCGATTGTGCGAGGCAATCCGGACCCGGTGGTAACCCGCGACAACGCTCAACTCGGCGGTAAAGGCTTCATGCGTCTGGTGCTGCGTGACGTCACCTCCCCAGCCGATACCGATGCCGACGGCATCGACGATATTGCCGAACTCGCCTCTCCCGGCACCCTCAATCCGCTGAACCCTGCGCCCGCCATCACTGCCGTCAACGGCGCCACGCAGATCCCTGACCGTGCTAGCTACGAGTCGCTTTCCCACCGGGACAATTTTCCAGGAGCCCAGAACATCCGCGAGGTAAAGTTTGTGATCTTCGGGGTCGATACCGATTCGCCGGAACTCTACTTCGTCGACAGCAACACCCATCCCTACCACTACCGCTTTGCTGTGGCCGCGGGGAGATACAGCAACAATAGTTCGTTCTCCAGCGACACCTACTTTACCAACACCAACCGCAAGAACCTCGCCGGCAGCATCGTCGCCCACGACAACTACCTCGATAGAGAAGGGCGGCAGGGAATCTACACCCTCGAGTTTTGGCCGACCGATCCGGTGGCCTTCCGCTTTGTCGAAAAAGCCTACTCCCTGATCACTGCGGGAATGCCCTTCCTCGACGGCAACATGGCCTACCATCCCGCAAGCGAAACCCAGCGGGCCGTCCTCCAATCGGAAACGTCGGAATATGCACAGACCAACATCAGGACAATCTTCGCGGAAGAGCTGTTTGGCAACGTCACCTACTCAGCGCTGAACCCCGGTGAATCCTACGGACGGCTGCGCCTGTTCACCGGGACGGAGACCCTCTCCGTTCGCGACATCGTCATCCTGCAGACCATCCCCAACGACATCACCCATGTCGCTGGCATCATCACCGAAACCCCGCAGACCCCGCTCTCCCACATCAACCTCAAGGCCAAGCAAAACGACACCCCGAACGCCTTTGTGCTCGGGGCATCCACCCACCCCGATATCGAGCCCCTGCTCGGCCAGAACGTCCGGCTCGAGATCACCTCGGACGGATTTGTCATCGAAGCCGCCAGCCAAGCCGACGTCGAAAACTACCTCGAGGCAAAACGACCCGTCGCCACCCAGACGCCCATCCCCGACCTCACCCGCACCACGATCGAGCCACTGTCAGGAATCGGCTTCGAGGACGGCACGGCCTTCGGCTCGAAAGCCGCCAATCTCGGTGAATTGCGAAGCTTTTTGCCGGGGGTCACCCCGGCGGGCTTCGCCGTTCCATTCTATTTCTACGACGAGTTCATGAAGTTCAATGGCTTCTACGCCGAATCTGAAGCCATGATGGCGGACCTCGCCTTCCAAACCGATCCGGCCACCCGGGAGGCCGCGCTCAAGGCATTTCGCAAGCGCATCACGAAATACGGCGTTCTCCCCTCCTGGATGAGTATCGCCCTCGGCGAAATTCAGGCGAAATTCCCCGCCAGCCTTTCGATCCGCTTTCGCTCGAGCACCAACAACGAAGACCTGGAAGGCTTCAATGGCGCCGGTCTCTACGAATCCTATTCCCATCATCCCGGCGAGGGGCATTTTGCAAAATCAGCCAAGCAGGTCTGGGCCGGTCTCTGGACCTACCGCGCCTTCGAGGAGCGCGAGTTCTGGCGAGTCGATCACGCCTCGGCAGCGATGGGCATCCTCATCCACCCGAACTACTCGGCCGAGGAGGCAAACGGGGTCGGGGTTACCAAGAACCCTTATCTCCCCGGCGCGGGCTGGGTGGGGCACTACATGAACGTGCAAGTCGGGGAGAACCTCATCACCAATCCCGAACCGGGATCGCTTCCCGATGAATTCACCATCGCCAACCTATCCGGAGGGGGCGGCTTCGAGATCCAATACATCCGCCATTCGAATCTCATCCCCGCAGGCGAGACGGTGATGTCCCGCGATCAGACCTTGAAACTCAGAGGCTACATGGCCACCCTCCACAACCGCTTCAAAACCCTCTACCGAGGCAACAGCAACTTCGCCATGGAAATCGAGTTCAAAGTCACCGCAGCTGGCGATCTGGTTATCAAACAAGCACGCCCCTGGGTCGATTGAAGCGGACCCGGTTCACGGGCCAATCACCCATAGTGTTCGCCATGCCCTGAGCTGTCATTTTCAGGTTCGCCCATCAGTTCCACGTGACAACTTTGTCACTTTTACGATTGATTGTCCTTTGATCTAATCCTGCCTGTGGGAATCAAAAACCAAAGACGGGTCAGATGTGACCGTCGATCCACCGAATAAAAAACGTCCCCGTTTCCGGGGTCGCACTGAGCGTGATTGCCTCATTTGGGCCATAAAGTTCCTGCTCCGGAAAAACACTCAACGCTCCGGGTCCCTCGATTGTTAGATTGAGCGGCCCGGATAAGCCACGGTGAAGGTTCCAAATACCTGAAAACCCTCTCAGTTACCGCAAAGTGACAAGGTTTTGACTAAAGTGAAAAGAGGTTTGCGAAGCCGACTCCATCCTGTTATCAGCAAAACTCCGTCGATAAAGTCGACCACAGTAGCAGATGACCGAGGCGGGATCATACGCATCCAAGGCGGCAATCCCGCGCTGAACAACAAGCGAGCCGCCGAACACAGAAACACCCCTATTAATTTTCCTATCACACTATGAACTCCCAGCTCTCCCCCCGGTCCCGAAGCCAAATATCCGGATCCATCCAGGTTCCTTTTTTTCCGGTGATCAACCCGGGAGCGCTTGTGCTGGCGAGCATCGAGGTTTTAGGGTCCCTTCTACGGAATTATCGAAAATCTTTGATCTTCTTCTCTTTGGTCGCATTTTCAGTCGCCCAGGCAGTCTTCGGGATGCACCCGGCCGACACCACGGAAGACGGATCGATTAGCATGGAAGAGATGACGGCTTATGTGGCTGCCTGGAAGAACGACGAGAACTGGAGCGATGGATCTCCGGTCCTCGATGACGCCGCGCTGCAAGCGGTCTACATCTGGCGGTCCGGGGAACGCTACCGGACTGTCGAGAACGCTCCACTTCCCCACGCCTGGGTTCCAGATCCCGATGATAAGATCTACCTTGGCCTCGATGGTCTCCGCCCCCAACCCATGGACGTCGTCGCGTTGTTTGACCTCCCCGTCGATCTCGATACGGTCTCGGGCGCATTTACCGTCGTCGGACAGGAGGGACAATTCCCCGCCCGCCTGAATCGGACCGGGGAGGGCGATCCCGCCCTCGTTGTTCCTTTCAATCCCTACAATCCAGTCGCAGGCGGTCAGTTGACCTTCACCTTGACGAACGGTGAGGCCACGTGGCACGTCGGCCCGATCGAGGTCCAACCCCTCCCTGCGGCCCCAGGGGAAGTTCTTCGTACTCGCAATGCCGTGGTTTCGTGGATCGGAACTTTCGGTTCCTCGGTGGGAGCCGACATCACCGCCCTCCTCGATGACCCCATTGATGAAGTGCCCGCCGAGCTCCTTCCTATGGTCGCGCTCTTGCACGAGATCAACGGGCCCGATGTCCCCGAGAACTTCGATGCCGTCCTGGACGGCTCCGCCCCCTCACTCCAGGGGAAAACCCTCGATCTTGATCTCTATGAACGAATTCTTGCAAAACTGAATGCCGTCGCGTCCTTGCCTCGGTCCGCTCCTCTGCTTCCTCCCGGAACGCCGGGTCAAAAAGATCTGGGCGACCATCAAGTGCGGATCGCCGATGGCGTCGAACTGGCGCTGTTGATGCAACAGCAGGCTACCGCCGAAAAGACCTTGGAGGTCTTGGGAAAGGCGGAGGAAGTTGTTTCCGACCTTTCCGGAAATATGGATCAGGCTGATGACCACTTGGAAAATTTGCTCGACCTCCAGGATAAGGGAAAGGTCACCCTTCGCGACACCGACCAACTGCGTGCCCGAAATGCCCGGGCAAACATCGGCTCCGTTAAACGGGCGGGATCCTACGTCGGATGGTTCACGGAAATCGTCAAGTTCATCAATTATTATAACAATGGAATTTTGCCGAATCGTTTTCTCGCCATGTCGGTCACGGTGACGGGTCCGGACTCGCAACCCTTTTCCGTTGAGGACAGCTGCGCTCCGGCCATCGTGAGCGCCCGGGTTGATGTGGCGAGCCAGCCGCTGACCTATGGAGCCGAGTATTCCAATCTCCCGGATCTCCTTCAGGGAACCAATCTACCTGATATCCTACCCTCCTTCGAGGTCGACGTTCCCACCGGCCAGGTCACCTTTGGTCCGACGGGAGTAAGTATCGCAGGAGAATGGGTCCCGGAATTTGAGTGGACCGGGATTGAGCTCGCCATCGGCAATCTCGATAACACGGAGCTGCTGGTCTCGGTTGCCGTGATCGAACCCGAATTTCCCTTTATCCATCAGGAAAAAACCGATGGTCCCGGCACAACGGGAAGGGTTGTCGGAAGCGAGATTCGCCCGGATCCGGATCGGTATACGAGGGAGATCCGGTCCGGAACGGTGAACGTGAGCGCGAAATCAGAGTTCTTCGGGGGCAAGACAATCCAGCAATCGACCGCTTACGGTCTGCGTGCCTTGAACCCCGTGATCTTCGAGCATCCTTCCCGTATCGCGCCCGGGGAAGCAACCCAACTCCGTGCCGAAATTGGCAACGCCCGCTCCTTTGGCAATGAGCTGATCGAATGGTCAGTCACCAACCAAAACGGTGATCCGGTCAATACTTTCATCGAAGTCGAGGAGGCCGGAAGCGTTTACCTGCTCGACCTCTATGAAACTCCGCCCGACGAAGAGGATTACCCGCTGCAGGTCGTCTTCCGCAGCACAACCACGGAATGCCTCAGGGGGAGCGACCAGGCTCCGCCTCGGGAATCCAGAGTGTTGATACGGGCCGATAGCGGGTTTGAGATCACCCCTGCGGTAAATTGCGTCCTGAGTGGCGAAGAGCGGAAGTTTGTCGCGGAATGGCCGGAGGACGAGATTCCCGGGAACATCCAGGCCGTTGTCTGGTCGCTTGAACAGGGAGACGGCCAACTACTCGCAACCGGCCCCTTCTCTGTCAGCTACACGGCACCAGCCGCCTCCGGTTTGGTCGTCCTGAGGGCTGAAGTCGAAGACCAAGCAAGCAACTTCGCGACCCGCTCCTTCAACGTAAACTGTAACTTCGCCGCCGACTTTGCCTTCGAGCGAGACCAGCCCTACCTCCCCAGCGTTGGCGTCGCGCAACCCGACCGTTTCAACTTCACTTTTTTCGAGGGTCCCTTCACCGGCTTCTACGATGATTGGATTCCCGGCGCGGTCGAAATGAATTTTGATGAGATTGTCGCAGTCGGAGAAAACCGCTCCCGGGCCATCGGCACCTTTGAGGGCATTGGTGTCGATTACGCACCAGGAAACTCGCCGCTCACATTCAGCTTCGCTTACGAGACCGATGATTCAGGGAACATCGTGGAGTATCCGCGCCCGGACTCACCAACCCGCACCTACACGGTGAGGGCGGGCATTACCTTGGAAAAAATCGATTCAAGAAGCATGCGGATTACCGAAGGAGGCGAATTCGAGATTCGTTTCGACGGAGAAAGACTCAGCATGTCGAGAGAAGACATCGTTTCCTATCAATGGAATACAAGTTCCGGAAGCGGTGCCACGGGAGAAAAGGTCGCACTGCCCTACCCCATGTCCGCCGGTGATCACTGGGTGGAACTGGTCGCAACCGACACCGCCGGCAATACGGCGCGACAACTTCAACGGTTTTCCCTCGTCGAGATCGAAGGCAGCTTTTCCTTCACCTTTTCCGATGATCGCGGGATTGCCACCGATCCTCCGCCTGATGGAGATCTTCCCCCCAATTTTCTTGAAGGCTCCTCCACCGGATCCTTTGCGGGAAATTTTACCCACGGACCGTTCATCTCTGTTTCAAGCGGTCAGATCGGCGTCGATCTCTACCGCTTCCAGGTCCGATACCAGCCATCCAACAATTGATGCCTATGAATACCATGAATCCAAAAAGCGGCGTTCCAGAAACCACCCTCATTCTCCTCCTGGCGATCCTCCTCCTGCCGGCAAAACTGCCCGCGGAAGCCGTTCGCAGTGCCATCGAAAACATGCCCGGGGTCGTCACCATCACGGCAACGCCTCCTGCGGGAACGGCGGCCTATGCCGTGGAGGAGATCCTTCCAGTCAGTGCTTTCGCACGGCGGATCAGCCACAATGGAGTCTTCGATCCCCAGACCAATAAGGTCAAGTGGGGTCCTTTTTATGACGATGTCCCACGGGGGCTCACCTTCGAGGTCTCAATCGGCAACGATGACCTGGCTCTGGTGGGATCGATGAGTCATGACGATAGCGGGCCAATTCCGACCACCGGGATTGAGGAAATCGATCTCCCCGATTTCGAGACTTACTTCGCCGGATGGCAGAATCGCTACCTGCCCGTGAATACGCCGTTGCTTTCAGCTGACTATCTCTTTCCCGGATCAAGCATGCCTCTGCTATTGCAATACGCGATGGGGCTGAAACCGGGGAGCGGTGGCTCGCCGCTGGAAATCATGCGTCCCGATCATCCGGAAGGTGCCTTGCGCTATCTCCGCGACCTCCGCCGCGCTGACATATCCCTGCAACTGCAGTCGTCGGAAGATCTCGTCGAATGGATCAATTGGGATCCTCCATCTGTGGAGCTTGAACTCATCGACGAATTCAAAGAGGTGCTTCGTGTTCCACTTCGAGAAGATGTTCCCTTCTACAGAATTCGCGCGTTTATTAGTCAGGATAATTAAAAGCAAGATGCTACGGTTTCCGAACCTCGGAAACTCGTTCCGGCCATTGTCCGGTAGTGACAGGGATCAGCTCTGTCCACGAGCACCGCCTTGTAGCGATCGCCAAACACCTGGTAAAAAACACCGGAAAACTAAATCCAAATACGGCGTGGCATGCCCGGGAAATCAGCAAGCGACTGGGAATTCTGGCAAGATTTGCACCCTGCCCCGATTTCCCCATGGTGCAGGGTTGCATTGTAAGCGAACCTCGTTTAGAGAGTCTGCGGATACGCCCCTATGAAATTGACTCACACCCTTTTGAAGCTCGCCACACTCGCGGCGGCATTATTGCTCGCCAGCTGCGCGACGAAGCCCGCCTATCTCTTAGGTCCGGATGGAAAACCGGTCACTCCTGAAGGCGACTTCATCAATCCTTTTGAGCCAGGCACCTATGAGCATTTTAAGGCGGCGAAAGACTATCCGAAAACCAAGGAAGTTTGGAGAGACGAGTCCTTGCTTTCGGCCACCAATCCCGACAATGCGCGGATCATTATTTCGCGGGACAAGCAGCGGGCGTTCTTGATGAATGGTTCCTTGGTGGCCATCGACTATCCGGTCTCGAGCGGTAAGCCCTCGCGTCCCACTCCGGCTGGCGAATACACGATCCTCGAAATGACCGTCGATAAGTCATCGAACGCCTACGGCAAGGTTTATGACGCCGAGGGCAAGCGTCTCAGCGGTGTGGAAACTCCTGACGACGTGCCGGAAGGAGGTAAATTTGTAGGTGCCCCGATGCCTTACTGGATGCGCATGACCTGGGACGGTGTGGGTCACCACATCGGCTATATTCCAGAAGGTCGCTATGGCGCCTCCCACGCCTGTATTCGCGGGCCGCGCTCGGTCGTTCCAACGGTTTTCTCCAAGGTGGCCAAGGGCACACCGGTGATCGTGGAGTGATCTGCGTGCCGGCCTGGATTAAACACCAACAATCCCACCGTCGGCACCTTCCGAAACCTCTTCTGGATGGAAAACGCCGATCGCCAGGGAACCTACGACAGCATCCCAATCTTGAGATCATTTCAGGTTCACAAGTCGGGGTGGATGGTGAGGTCCATCGTTTCCTCAACAACGGCAGCGGCGGCTTCGTTCCTTCAAGCAACACTCATCCTGGTCTTGGTGTCGCTCTTTTTCTTCATCTCGTAATCAACGAAAAATCAAAGCGATCACCCCCGCCACATAAAGCGGAATCATCAAGAGCCATCCCAAGGTCGCCCAATGAAGCTTCTTCCGCAGAAAAACCGGAGAATCACGGGCCACCAAACTCTTACGATATTCCATCCTCCGAAAGAAACGGTGCCGCGTCCAAAACTCCACGCTTTCGCTATCGTCCGTCTGGTAAAACACTCCTCCGCTCGGAACGATCCACACCACCGCGAGCAGCAAGAGAGGCACTCCAATGATCATCGAAAGCATGGCATCCATCCACGTCCGATCAAACCACGCCGGTAACAAAAGCACACAAAACACCACGACCATCAACACTCTCGGCACAATCAACGGTGGCCCGTTTTCAAGCTGTCCAATCATTTCAAGAGCATCTACCTGCGAGCCATCCTCCTCGTTTTCTTTATGACCCGGACTCAGCAATGTGGACGCCTTCACCGCTTGATCCCCATCCACAAAGGGCCCGATCGAAAGCAAGGTCGCCCCCTCGGGTCGTCGAATCGTGACAAAGAGCTCGGCGTCGTCATTCCTGCCAATGTCGAGCACCTGGTTCTTCGTCGTCGGAATCCGGGGCGACCAGCGCGTCAACCCGAGCCATCGCGTTCCGGAGCGAACTCCCGCACGATCAACGGCGCGATAGACCCGTCGGCCCACCGAAGCCAGGATCAAGGTCCCTCCGATCACCACACCCAACACGATGATCTTCAGTTGATAATGGCCCGAAAATTGAGGCACGGACGTGGCCAGTCCGATCGCAATGGCGATGAACAGAACTCCCGCCACTCCACACATCAAACGGAGGGTCTTTCCCACCCTCACCGGGATCAGTTCAACCACTCGCAAGGAGCGTCCGCCTCGACGGATTGTCTTTTCGCTGATCCTCATTCGTGACCAAAGCTAACCTGAGTTCGGGCACTTGTAAAAAGAGCACTCAATGAAAATAACTCAATTCTCATTAGAAACCCGCCCTCAAAAAAAAATCCCTTTCTGTACCGTATTTGACATTTGTTCACTTTGGGAGTATCGCTTTTGCGTGATCCACAGCCCGTCCTCCGCCCAAGCAAATCTCGCGAGTCCCCGCGCCGGTCGCGTGGCCCTCCGGGGATTCTTTGCGATCTGCGATCTCTGGAAACTCAGTTCCACCGAGCAAATGACGCTCCTCGGCGGCCTGCCCAAATCGACCTACCACGCCTACCGCAAACTCCCCGAAGTCAGTCTGGGACGGGATCTTCTGGAGCGAATCTCACTTGTGATGGGGATCTTCAAAGCCCTCGAAATCCTCTTCCAAAATCAAGAGCAGGCCCACCAGTGGGTCCATCAACCCAACACCGCCCCGCCCTTTCACGGCCAGTCGGCACTTGAGCGGATGAAGGGCGGAAGCCTTCTCGACCTCGCCGCAGTCCGGCAATCTCTCGATTCTCAACGAGGCTGGTAATGGCAAAGAAAAAGCCACTCCCCGGGCCCCCGCTCGTCTCGGTGGGACGGAAGGAATTCTTCCGCATCATCCCGAGTCGCTTCCCTCCAGTCTCAATCTTTGAAGAAATCTACGATTCGGAAGAAGAGCGCGAGATCGCCTTCGCCATCGAGAGCCTGACCAATCCCCGCCTCAGACACGAGGCGGGCGAGATCGATCTCATTCCGCGTGGTGAATGGTTGACCGGACCGGGAGCTTCCCCTGTCATGGCAGCCTTCACCCACCTCGGGCATCCTTCTCGATTCACCGACGGCACTTTCGGCGTCTACTACGCCGCGCGCACTCTTCAAACGGCCATCGCCGAGACCTGCTACCATCGGGCCAAATTTCTCGCTGCCACCAAACAACCGGATCAGGAAATCACGATGCGGGTCTACTCAGGCACCACAAAGGGAGACCTTCACGACCTCACCGGGAATGCCTTCGAGTCACTTCTTAATCCCGATGACTACGCCGCCTCTCAAACTTTCGGGGCACGATTGAAGAATCAAAATTCCAACGGCTTGATCTTCCCCAGTGTTCGCGACCCGAAGGGACTCTGCCTCGGAATTTTTCGCCCAAAGGCTCTTTGTCCTCCCAAGCAACGAAGCCACTTACGCTACCTTTACAATGCTTCCAAAGAAGCCATCACCAACGTCTTCCGCATCACTTCAGTATGACCGAAAAAAAGGCCTTCCCGCCACTGGGTTGAATCCCGAAGCTTCCCGCTTTCGAGGGAACCGGGGTCCATGGGCCAATCAAGCGATCGTTGGACTGCAAACGCGTCCCAACAGGAAGATCCAAATAAAGACCATCCCTGCTCCGCTGAAACGCCAACACCGTCGAAGTGAGATCCGGTGCTTGATTGAACATCAGAAACGAGCGAGTGCCCTCGGACTCGATCTGGCCACTCAGAAGAATCTGGTCTCCGACCACGTTGAGAAGCTTCAAAGGCTCTCGCCCCAAGCCTCCGGCGTTGGCACGGGCACCGTTGAGATATCGTCCCGAGAAGACCTCGTTGATCCCGCCAACCGACCAGCAAAAGATTTTTCGGTAAATGGAATCGCTCTCCTGGGTCTCCAAGCCCAGATCAAAAAACTGCTCGGGAGAAAGATGATCATCGAGCATGACCGCAGGGAAAAACACGCGGTATTTGGAAGCGTGTGCCTCTTCCATCCGGGGAAGAAAAATGGGCTTGCCTGACCTTGTCCCGCCAATCTGATGAACCTGCAATCGCGCCTCAATGATCTCAACGAGTCGCTCCCCCCACGCGAGATACTTCACTCCGGAATTGGATGGAATGGCCTTCACGGCTCTCGAGGAATCAAGGCGATCTCCCGAAAGAAATCCCGTCTGCAACGTCGTCACGAGACCGTTGATCTCGACCCGCTGAATCTCGGGTCCATAAGTCCTCACGGGGTTACCCGGAACAGTCTGGAAGCCGGTATGAAAGAGCGGCCGAAACTGCTCATCACAACCGAGAAAGCCATCCGCATTTTCCATCGGAGTGGTATCCTGGCTCGAGACCAGTTCGGTAACTTCCTCATTGACCCGAACCACCGCCCATTCCCCGCCTCCCTCCACCAATCCGAAAATTCCGCCATTCTGAATCTTAAATTCGAAGCGCGAAAAGTGGGGCCCGAAGCCCAAAGCACTTTGTAGCCCGGACGCGGAAACCAAGGTCGAAGTGAAGCCATTTTTATGCGCGAAGAGCGCCTGCCGATTTTGGGAGGTCCGGGTGCCTTGAAAGACGATTCCGTATTCAGCAAGGAATCCGATCATGACTGGATTCGAGATTCCCTGTAACGCGTTGCCGCCAAGAATCGGCGTGCTCGTACCATCGCTCGAGATTGCAAAAAGTGAGTCGCTTGAATCGACAAGCGGCGACGTGAGGAAGCGATCGTTTTCATCATCAAAGACCACCGGTCCGTTGAAGCTGAAGCCATTGGGGAAAGCAATAAGCCCGGCAGCATGGTGATCCGTCAAAAAGGTAAAAGGCTTCGTTCTAAATCGAGGATTCGGAGGAATCCCGCCCACCGAAAGCTGGAAGCTCAACTCCACAACTCCGGCCGGGCTTGACGCCCTCACCGTGTATCGACCCGAATCACCCAAGGTCAGCGCATCAGACCGCGCAGCGTGAATCTCGAACACCGCACCTGATTGAATCGAGGCAATCTCCAACGAACTTCCTTTGGGAGCTGCGACAATCTCATAGGTGATCGGTCTCTGTCCACGGGTTTGAAAGAGCACGTCGATCGATTCCCCGATCACGCCCCGCCGGTCCGATGGCAAAAGAACCCCCTCCGGAGGCTCTGACACATCGAGCGAAGCGAAGGCCTCTTGTGAATCGATCTCATTGCTCACCACCACCCTCACCGACCCGACATTGTCGATCAATACTCTCCGAAGAGTGAGTGTATCAGTAGTGGATAAGGGCAAATACTCACCATTGAGATACCATCGATAAGTGAACGGCCCGAGGCCTTCGGCAACGACCTTGAAAACAGCGGTCCCGCCTGAAGCAACGACCTGCGGTTCGGGAGAAACCGGGATCTCAACCGGCCCGACAATTCCCAGTTCTGCCCAGATTCGCTTGGGAGCGGAACTCCCGTCCACAACAGCGGCATTCCCCGATTCGATATCGACCAGCGACATCGCCGGACTCCCGGAAAAGACCTGCAACCTGGACCTCAAGGTCGGTCCCTCCAGGCCACCGTAGACCTGGCTTACGCCACCCACAAACGAAGACTCGCCATCGAAGAATGACTCCCAAAACGCCGAAAGCCCGACCGATTTTCCGTCGACTGGCAAGAGAGAACTGCTCCGCGCCACCACCTTCAAGCCCGTCGCGGTCGTTTGTAGAAATGCCCATTGTGATTGGATCGAGTCACCGTCGATCTCAGCGAGAAAGGTGACCTCTCCCGTCTTTCCAGAAAAGACCTCCCTGGCTTGATAATCCCTCATCACCCCCTCGTCGTTCACTTGCCCCGCACCGGAAGCCACGAAAAACGGAGCGCCGTTCAGAGTCGATCCATAGAGATCTTTGGGAGCATCCTCATCGCCATTTTGGTAAAAGAAATAGACCGTTGCACCATCAAAGATCACACGGCCTCCGATCTTGCTCCCATCGATCTGTCCTTCAGGAATGGCACTGTCGGTGAGATCGTGAATGCTTCCGCCGGACGCCAAATAAACGCCCCGCTTCCCATCCCTCGTAACCCCGACAAAGGCCATCTCGTCATCGTATGCCACGAATCCCAGATACTGCGTAAATCGATCATCGACCGATCCCGGAACAATCGTCAACGGCCCGGCCACTTCAAGGTAATTCCCTTCACTGAAAAATGCCAAACGTGGAAAATCATTCCGGGCCTGGGCCGTCACGGGAATGCGCAACGTCGAGCCATCTCCCAAATATCGAAACTCTCCGAGGCGCAGCGAAACATCATTCGCCAGTGGGCCAGCTCCCAACTCAAGCAAAGGCACAACGGTGGAGCCATCCGCCGAGAGAATCGCAAGCTCATCCAAATTCGCCCCGCCATACGCTGAAAACACCACCGAGTCTCCTGCCATTTGAGCCTTCGTGATTGTCGCATAACTTCCAAAACCAGTTGAAATTCCCCCGCTCGTAAAATCGACAACCTGGGTCAGCTTTTTTCCTGAAAAGGACACCCCTTGACCGCACATTTCCCCAGGGATGAATGCCATCACCAGACAACAAAACAGGAGTGCGCTTTTACTCATGGGTTCTGTCGATAGAAATGAGGGGCAGGATCGAAAGCAGTCCTATTCCTTGGGTCCATGCTCAGCCTTGAAATCTAAAAGAAAGATCTCGGCACGGTCGGCATGCATCACAACCTTCGCCAGATCCTTCATGTATTGCACCTCCAGCTTGTTCAAGCCTTGGTCAAATTTGCGCCCGGCAGCGGTAAGTAAGTTGACCCCGGTTGCGGCTCCCTCCACCTCTCCAGCTTCCACTGGAAAAGGCTCCTGAGCAATGAGAGGCAGGACTGACAAAAGAAATAGCACACGGGTCATTTTGTAAAACTACCCCGGCTGGAAACTTTATCAAGAAAGCAGGATCTCAACCTTTCGCTGAAAAGCGCGTTCCCCGCCCGCTCCCGTTTACCAACTCGATCAGCTGCTCGGGCCTGCGACCGTTTGCGATCGTCACCTGGATTCCCTGCTCGGTGGCGAGCTGAACGGCCTTGAGCTTGGAAGCCATGCCACCGATGGAGAATTTCCCGCTTTCGTTGCGGGCAAAAGTGAGGACTTCCTGCACATCGGCTACCTCGGCGATAATGTCACCACCGTCGGGAGGCATCAGGCCATCGACGGTCGTAAAAAGAATGAGCTGACGGGCCTTGAGAAGAGTGGCAACCCGCGCCGAGAGCATGTCGTTGTCACCCACCCTGAGTTCCTCGATCGCGACCGAATCATTTTCGTTCACGATGGGAATAATGGACGAATCAGCGAGGAGGCGTTGCAAAGTTGCTGAGATCCTTTCGTGATGATCGGCAAGGTCACCCGCCGTCAAAAGAAGCTGCGCGACATTCAGATCAAATTGCTCGAAGAGCGTCTGGTAACGCTGCATCAGTCGGGCCTGCCCCACGGCAGCGGCGGCTTGACGGCTTTCGACATCGGCAGGATACGAATCCAATCCCAGCGCAGAGACTCCGGCACCCACCGCACCGGATGACACCATGACGCAGGAATGCCCTGCGGCATGCAAGGCACTGACCGCAGTCACGAGACGCACAAGGGAAGCACCATCAAGGGTCCCGTTCTCCCGCGTTAAAACGCCGGTGCCGATTTTTATGACGATGATCTCGCTCACGGGCTGTGTTAGACTACATCCGTTCGGGAACGTCAATCGCGAGGAGGGCCAGACCATCCTTGAGAACACGCGAAGTGAGATCGCAGACAATCAGCCGACTCTCGCGGGTCTGCCCCTCGGACTTCAACACCGGGCAGGCTTCGAAGAAGGAATGGAAGGCCCGTGCAAGCTCGAGAAGATAGGTCGCGAGAAGATTCGGGCGGTAGTCCTCGAGGACAAGTTTCACCTGGTCACCATAGCGGGAAAGCATCCGCACCATGTGAATTTCTGCCGGTTCGGTGAGATTTAGATTCCCAGCCGACAAGCTCACCCCGTCTTCAAGCTTCCGAAAAATGGAGCGACTCCGCACATAACTATAAAGAAGATATGGCGCGGTATCGCCTTCGAGCGCGACCATTTTATCGAGATCAAAAACGTAGTCCGACATCCGGTGATGCGAGAGTTCGGTGAACTTCACGGAGTTTACCCCGATCAACTCGGCGAGCGATTCCTTCTCCTCTTCGGTATCGAGCCGGCTCTTCTGATCAACGACGATGCGGGCCGCTTTGACCGCATCGTCGAGCACGTGCTCGAGTTGTGGCAAATCACCGGCACGCGTTTTCAACGGCGTGCCGTCCTTGCCGAGAATGGTGCCAAAGGAGACATGAACGAGGTTCACTTGATCGTGGCCAAGACGCTTCGAGACATCGAACAGTTGCTCGAAGTGTCCTCCCTGACGGAAGTCGACAACATACCAAATCTGATCCGCCTTCCACTCGTGAACGCGGTGCTCGACCGTCGCAATGTCGGTGGTGGCATAGTTGAAGGCGCCGTCATTCTTGCGAACGATCATCGGGAAATCCTGCCATTTGCCATCGCGGTTCACCTTAAAAGGATCCGCCTTCGGTTTCACGGTCTCGCTGGAGAAGACACAGACGGCGCCCTCGCTTTCGCGGGCCAACCCGGCGGCTTCGAGTTTCGCAACGAGTGGTGCAAGGGCATCGTTGTAGGCACTCTCGCCCATCCAGTGGTCGAAGCGCACATCAAGCCGGTCATAAATGGCGTCCAGTCCCTTCCTCGAAAGCTCAAGGCAACGGGTCCAGATCGCGGTGTTCTCCGCATCACCTTGCTGAAGCTTCACGAGTTCGGCACGGCACTCCTCGCGAATATCCTCGTCTTCTTTCGAGGCATCCGAGGCCGCCCGATAAAGACGCAGCAATTCCTGAAGGGGGTCTCTTTCAAGACGGGCTTCATCGACGCCTTTCTTCCAGGCCCAGGTCACCATGCCGAACTGAGTCCCCCAATCGCCGATGTGATTATCCCTAATGACCCTGTGCCCCAGCTTCGTCGCGACACGGGCAAGACATTCACCAATAATGGTCGAGCGAATATGTCCGATGTGCATCGGTTTCGCGACATTGGGCGCGGAGAAATCGAGCACGATGGTTTGAGGCGACTCAACCTTGGAAACGGCGAGATCGTCCGACGTCCACTGCTTCCTCGCGAGATCGGACCAGGCGTGCGGAGTCAGGGTGAAGTTCAAAAACCCCGGTCCCGCCACGGAAACTTCGCAGAGATCACCCGAAGAGAGCTCGTCCGCCAATTCCTGGGCCAATTCACGCGGATTTTTGCCCGCAGGCTTCGCGAGCATCATGGCGGCATTGCTTTGAAAGTCGCCAAAGCGAAGGTCTGCCGCGTTCGTGACCTGGATGCGCATCGAGTCCGGCACCTCAATGCCGAGGGTGTCAAGGGCAGCGAGCACCTTCTCACTGAGAATTTCGGGGATGGTCATGATTTAAGAAGAAGCTAGATGGAAAATTTCGCAGATCTCCTCAGCGGTGGTGGCCTCTTCGAGCCGCTTGCGAAGCACGGACTGGGAGAACACCTTCGCCAGCTCGGAAAGAGTCTGGAGATGTTGGGCCGGTTTACCCTCGGGAACAAGAAGGAGGCAAATGAAATGGGACGGCGCGTTGTCGGGAGATTCGAAATCAACCCCTTCAGGAGAGCGTCCGAAGACTGCAATGGTATCCTTCAAGCCGGAGATGCGGCCATGGGGAATGGCCACACCCGATCCCAGACCAGTGCCGATATGGGATTCACGTTCAAGAACAGCATTGCCATAGCGATAACATTCGCCGGAGGGAATCCGGCCAATCTGCGCGAGGTGATTGATCATCTCAAGGACGACCTGCTCGTGTTCGACTTCTTCGAGCTGGAGGATCACGCACTCGGGCGTGACCAATTGTCGGAGGCTTGTCATAGTGCGGAGTGGATCCTGCCGGCGAACCCGAAGGAGGAGCCGTGCTAGTTCAACCCCGCCTCCCTGACAAGACCAAAGCAATCCCTCTCCAAAGCCTTGACCGTCTGCGGGCCATCAGGGACTAATACCCCATGCGCTCGCTGCTGGCCCTTTCCTTTTTCGTTTTCCTCCTTAACTCCTGTTCAAATTCAATATCGGGGGTGGCATCGGGACCGGCAAATATGGGCAGGCATCCGAATCCCGAGATGAGGAAAGAACAAATTGCCAAGGAAGCCCGGGGTGATTTTTATTACGGTCGACGTTACTACGTCCAAAAAACCCGCTTCTGGGGCTACCTTCGCGAGCCCGGAAATCCCGCCTACACCGCGAAGCTCGTCATCTTCAACGAAGCCAGAAAGCGCAATCCCGACCGCCTTCCCGAAGCCGGACCCGGCCAAAACTATGGCTTCGATAACAATTACGAATACAAGATCTACGGTCGCTACACCGGGAGAACGCTCTACGAACCCAACAGCAACCAGGTTTTGCCCGAATTTCTCCTCACGGACTACAAGGTGGTCAGCACCAATCCCGGATGGCTCTTCACCCCCTCGGACCATTACAACCCCATCCGCGTCACGCTTCTTCCTCGTCGCTAGAACCTTCGCCAGGATTCCAGACTTTGTGAAAAATTTCACAAACTCCTTGCGACCCTTGTAAAACGCGAGTTCTATCCCCCTGTCTTACTATGAGCGAGACCACCACTTACGAGGCCCCGGACGCCGCAGCCGTTGCGGCAAGCGCCGCTAATCATTACCAAGCGGAGGCCGATGACGTCCTCGGCGAAAAGATGGTCCTGAATATGGGACCATCACACCCCGCGACCCACGGGGTTCTTCGTCTGGTTCTCGAGCTGGACGGCGAAATCATCGAGAAAGCGGAACCCCATATTGGATACCTGCATCGCGGCGACGAAAAAATCGCCGAGAGCATGCACTACAACCAGTTTGTGCCCTATACCGACCGCCTGGACTACCTCGCCCCTCTCGCCAACAACGTGGCCTACGCCTGCGCGGTCGAAAAACTCATGGGTTGGGAACTCCCGCCCCGGGGACAGGCTTTGCGCGTTCTTTGCTGCGAACTCGCCCGGATTTCCTCGCACATGCTCGGAGTCGGGGTGTGCGCCATGGACGTCGGTGCCATGACCGTGTTCCTCTACACCTTCGCGGAGCGCGAGAAAATCTACAACTTCTGCGAGCAGCTCACCGGGGCCCGCTTCACAACCTCCTACACCCGTGTCGGTGGGCAGCTTCGCGATCTCCCACCCGGACTCGACGAAAAAATCCTCAAGTTCCTCGAAGAGTGTGAAAACACCATCGGCGAAATTGCCGGACTCCTGAACAATAACAAGATTTTCATGGAGCGCATGTGCGACATCGGCGTCATTTCCAAAGAAGACGCCATCAGCTACGGCATGACCGGCCCCAACCTCCGCGCTTGCGGAGTCGATCGCGACCTTCGCAAGGACAGCCCTTATCTCGGTTACGAGAAATACGACTTCGACATTCCCGTTGGCGAAAATGGCGATTGTTACGACCGTTACCTCATCCGCATGGAGGAGATGCGCCAGTCCATCAAGATCATCCGCCAGGTTCTCGCCAACTTCCCCGAAGGCGACATCAACGTCGTCAACTCAAAGTCGACCCTTCCCGACAAGGAACGCGTCATGATGAGCATGGAGGAACTCATCCACCACTTTATCGTGGCCACCCAGGGGATCGAAGCCCCGAAAGGCGAAATCTATTTTGCAGCCGAAAATCCCAAAGGAGAGCTTGGCTTTTACATCCACTCCAAGGGCGGCGGCGTTCCGAATCGCCTGAAGATTCGCGCCCCGTCCTTCGTCAATCTCGGCATTTGTGCCGAACTCCTCAAAGGCCATATGGTCTCCGACATCCCCGCAATTCTTGGCTCACTCGATTTCGTGATGGGCGAGTGCGACCGCTAATTTCTTTAAATTTCCTTAACTGATTTCTCCAAGGTGAGCTCCAGAATTGAAGTGCCCCAGCCTCGTGCCATTGAGCGCGCCAAGCTGAATTATCTCCCCGCAACCCAGGGCGACGGCCCGAAGCCTGCGGAAATTGATCGCAGCCAGGTCATCAAGCCCGCACCCGTCGTTGCCGATCAGGTAAAAGCCGAGCCCCTTCGTCCCAAGCCCACCGTCCTCGAACAAAACGTTTATTCCGCCGTCACTCCCGGTTCCAAGAACTTTCCCCCGTTCAAGATCACCCCCGCGCTCGAAGAAACAGCGAACGAGAGCATCGCGCACTATCCCGCCGATCAAAAACGCTCGGCCGTCCTCCCGCTTCTTCACGAAGTCCAGCATCACTTCGGCTTCATCAGCCCCGAATCAATCGAATGGGTTGCCGGCAAGCTGGAAATTTCTCCCATTAAGGTCGTCGAAGTCGTCACCTTCTACCCTGGGTTCCGCCAAAAGGCTCCCGGCAAATTCCACGTCCGCGTTTGCCGCACGCTCTCGTGCGCCATGGGCGGCTCCGCCGAACTCATGGACAAGCTTTGCGAACTGACCGGCATTGATCGGACCAACTCTGATACCCACCAAGACCCCATCGCGGTTTCTCCTTGCGGAGACTACTCGGTCGAATTCGCCGAGTGCCTCGCCTCCTGCGGAACCGCTCCCGTCTGCCTCGTCAACGATGACTTCCACGAAGGGGTCACCGCCGACAAAGCGAGCGAACTCCTGAACTCATACCAAAAATCCTAGCCTCTTTCCGAGATGTCAGCAAAACTCCCCATTCTTATCGTCAATGACGACGAGGCCATTCACGATGCCATTATAAAAATTGCGGTCGATGGCGGATACCAATTTCGGAACGCCAAAAATGCGAAGGACGCCCTATGGGAAGCCACGCGCTACGATTTCTCACTCGCACTGATCGACCTCGATCTCCCGGACATGCCAGGCGATGAATTTTACGACAAACTTCAGGAGAAGGAGTCTCACTACAGCCTGCCGGTCGTCACTTTTATTGATTCGTTTGACACCAAAGAGGTCGCAGCTCTCAACAAACTTCTCCCAAAAGGACCCATCACCATTCTTTCGAAACCCATCAATGAAGTCCAATTGACAGCTCTTTTCGAACGCTACGCCAGCAAGGCCTAATTGCCCAACTTGAGACCATGTCTGAAATTAAATACCTTCCCGGAAAAGAGCCTCACGCCAAGGAGCACCGCCTCATTTTCAAAAATGTGGATCGCGAAGGATGGGACACCTCCATCGACACCTACCTCAAGGAGGATGGCTACGAAATGCTCAAAAAGGGACTCGAAATGGAGCCCAAGGCCATCATCGAAGAAGTGAAAACCTCCGGCCTGCGGGGTCGCGGCGGCGCCGGCTTCCCAACCGGAATCAAATGGGGATTCATTCCTCCCGGAAACACCAAGCCGGTTTACCTCATTTGCAACGCCGACGAATCCGAACCCGGAACCTTCAAGGACCGCTACATCGTCCACCAGGATCCCCATCAACTCATCGAAGGGATGGTCATCTCCGCCTTCGCGGTCGGCGCCCACACCGCCTATATTTACATTCGCGAAGAATTCCCGGAAGCCGCCGTCACGCTCGAAAAAGCAATCGCCGAAGCTCGCGAAAAAAACTTCCTCGGGAAAGATATTCTTGGCTCAGGCTTCGACCTCGAGATCTACATTCACCGCGGAGCCGCCGCCTACATTTGTGGTGAAGAGACCGGCCTCATCGAGTCCCTCGAAGGCAAGCGGCCCTACCCACGAATCAAGCCTCCTTACTTCCCGGCGGCCATGGGACTCTACATGGCTCCAACCATCGTCAACAACGTGGAATCCCTCTGCCACGTCGTTCACATTCTCCGCATGGGCGGCGGGGAGTATCTCAAACTCGGCACCCCCCGCAACTCCGGCACCCGCATTCTCTGCGTCTCCGGCGATGTTAAAAAGCCCGGCTATTTTGAAGTCCAGGTCGGCAAGGTCACCTTCCGGGAACTCCTCTACGACATGTGCGGAGGCCCCAAGGAGGGACGCGAATTCAAAGCGGTCATTCCCGGTGGTTCCTCCTCAAAGGTCCTTCGCTGCAACGAATTCTTCATGATCGGTCGCGGCGACGATGCCAGGGAGATTGACTTCTGGGATCTTCCGCTCGATTTCGACACTCTCGCGGCGGCCGGCTCCATGGCGGGCTCCGGCGGTGTCATCGTGATGGACGACTCGCGGCGCATGTCCTGGGTCCTCAACAACATCACCCATTTCTACGCTCACGAGTCCTGCGGACAATGCACCCCGTGTCGCGAAGGATCCACTTGGATGAAGAAAGTTTCCGACCGGATCGAGGGCGGCACCGCCACTCCCGATGATGTGAAGACCCTCGAGGAAATCGCCTATCAGATCGACGGCAAAACGATTTGCGCCTTCGGGGAAGCCAGCGCCTGGCCCGTGGAGGCGATGATTGACAAGTTCCGCGACGAACTCGTTGGGGAAACTTCCAAAGACAACCACTTCAAGTCAGCCGAGCGTCTCGCCCAAGAGAAATTCATGGCAGGCGTTTCATAACCGCGCATCCTGATGAAACTCCTCCCGCTCGTCGCACTCCTCGTCTTTCTGCTTGCGTCATGCACCCCGAACGTCCGTGTCGTTGATGAAAATGGCTCCCCCATCTCGAACGCCCGCATCATTCCGGCGGGACTCAGCCTGACCTATCCTCCCGTCGCCACCGACGAGAACGGCGAAGCCACCATCCGGCAAAACTACCCCAGCATCCAGTATCTCCACGTCTTCATGACCGGATATGAACCCGCCCGCGACGTCAACTACGACCTCCCGAAACCCATCGAGGTCGTCCTGAAACGCCCGTAGGATGTAGAAGAAAGCTCCAGCTTTCTTCCCACAACCTAGATCCCCACCACCGCCGCCCGGCTCATCAGATCGACCTCCTTGCAGATCGGATCGCAATACCGCCCGAAGCCTTCCTCACAGTTTTCACAACAAATGAACTGCGCGTTGCAAGGCATCCACGAGCAATTTCGATAGCGAATCGAAGGCACTCCGCACCTCAGACAGGTCGAAATCAAGCGGGCCCCCTCTGTCCGGTTCACCGGAACACTCAGACGCTCGTCGAAAACGTAGCACTCGCCTTCATAGCCCTCGCCTTTGACCTCGGGATCTTTCCCGTAAGTGACAATCCCGCCTTCAAGCTGGTAAACATCCTTCAAGCCTTCCTTCAATAGAAACCCGCTGAACTTTTCGCAGCGAATCCCGCCCGTGCAATAGGTCAAAATCTTTTTCCCCTCCAATTCCTTGCGGTGGTCCCGGATCCACTTCGGAAAATCCCGGAAACTGGGTAAATTCGGAAGAATCGCTCCTTCAAAGCGCCCGATCTCCCATTCATAGTCATTGCGGGCATCCAATAAAACGACATGATCCTCTCTCATGGCATCCCGCCATTCCGCCGGGTTCAGATGGGTCGCGGTGAGATCTTCGGGGCTGAAATCTTCCTCACCCAATCCCAGCGTCACCACTTCTTCCCGAACCTTGATCGACATCTTGGGAAAAACGTGTCCCTCGCAGGGATCAATCTTCCAGGCGATTCCAGCCGTTAAAGGATCTTCATCCAAGGCCTTCCGGTAGGCTGCGCAATTCTCAACCGTGCCGGACACCGTGCCGTTCAAGCCCTCTGCCGCAATGATAATACGCCCCTTGAGCGCCAGTTCCCCGCAAAGCTCACGATGGGCACCGGCATAGGCTTCAGGATCCTCAATTCGTGAGTATTTGTAATAAAGTAAAACCTCGTAGGGAGCGTTCATAGACCGCCGTTCTTTTGCCAAAGTTTTCTCCGGAAATCCAGTCCCGCGAGTTCGGAATTGAACTCCCCTCAAAAGAGACAAATTCTCATCGCCCGAACGCTTGCCAAAGAATGCAGGTCAAGTAGTCTCCTCCTCAAGCTGAATCGTAGGAACTTCCGGGTGTCATTTCCAAATGAAAACGGCCATTTCCCACGTTTCCTCTGGAATCCCTTCCTTCACGTTCCCCAGACCGATCTCATGACCACTGACAATCAGCCCGAATCTCCTGAAAAGGCTAACGAATCTGCGACTTCCACCCCTGAATATCCTGTGCCCGAAAAAATCATTCCGCCCTCGCCGCGCAAAATCAATCCCGCCTTTGTTCACTACCTGAGCATTTTCGACACCGCTGTCATTCCACCCGCACCCGAGCCTTTCGAGGTGGAGGTGGAGTCCACCACGACAGAGTCTGGAACCAGCGTGCCTGCCCCCGGACCCGATTATGCCAGCACCCCGCTCCCACCGGATGACGTTGCGGCCGTCGATCAACTCGGTAAGAAATATCAGGAACTCAAAGCCGAACTCGGCAAAACCATCATCGGCCAGGAAGATGTCATCGAAAAACTCGCGATCTGCCTCTTCGCCCGGGGCCACGGTCTCCTCATGGGGGTCCCCGGCCTCGCCAAGACGCTCCTCGTTTCCAGCATTGCGGAAACGATGGCTCTCGATTTCAACCGCATCCAGTTCACGCCCGACCTCATGCCGGCCGACATTTCCGGCACGGACATCATTCAGGAGCACGGAGAAACCGGACGCCGCGAATTTGAATTCGTGAAAGGCCCCGTCTTTTCCAACATCGTCCTTGCCGACGAGATTAACCGCGCGCCCGCCAAGACCCAGTCCGCGATGCTCGAGGCGATGCAGGAACGCCACGTCACCGTGCTGGGCCGAACCTACAAGCTCGACGCCCCCTTCTTCGTTCTCGCCACCCAAAACCCGGTCGAACAAGAAGGAACCTACCCCCTTCCCGAAGCCCAGCTCGACCGCTTCATGTTCCTCATTGATGTCGATTACCCGTCCGCTGCCGAAGAAAAGCGTATCGCCCGCGAAACCACCGGAGTCGACAAAGAACCTCTCAAGGCCCTCCTCTCCGGCGAGGAAGTTCTGCAATTCCAAAGCCTCGTTCGCCGCGTTCCCGTGCCCGATCACATCTACGACTACGCCGTCGAGATCGTCCGCCGCACCCGCCCTGACTCCACGGATGCCCCGGAATGGATCAAGGAATATGTCGGTTGGGGGGCCGGCCCGCGTGCCGTCCAGTATCTCATCCTCGGCTGCAAAGCCCGCGCAGCCCTGCGCGGAACCTACATGGCCTCGCTCGATGACATCGAAGCCGTCGCCTCGCCCGTCCTCAGCCACCGTGTCCTCATCAACTTCGCCGCCGAATCCCAAGGCATGACCGCCAAAAAGATCGTCGCAAGACTCGTCGAGGAAATGCGGGATGATGTTTAAAAAGCCTCAACGGCATTCAACTCACCAACGTGACTTCCAACACGATTGATATGGCAGCAGCTTCCCTCGCTCAAGCACCCTTGTGGGGCGTAAGATTCCTTTCCTCCCAACCAGCTAAAGCTTTCTACCAATCTTCACCCAAAGTCAGTGGTAGCAAGACCGCAAATACAGCTGCAACTTCAAGATGAAATACGATTTTCTCGACACCGACGTTCTTGCCCGTCTTGGCGCCATTCCGCTGGAGTCGCGCCTCCCCATGGTCGGCAACGTCGCCGGTCGCCACCGTTCTCCGCATCGCGGTTCCTCCGTCGAGTTCGCGGAATACCGCAAATACGTCCCGGGCGATGACACGCGGCGGCTCGATTGGAAGGCCTACGCCCGCTCGGACCGCTTTTACATTAAGGAGTTCGAAGCCGACACCAATCTCCGCGCTTACTTTGTCGTCGATTCCTCGGGTTCGATGAATTTCTCCTCCGGCGATCACCCCACCAAGATCGAGTTCGCGAAGCGCATCGCCGCCACTCTCGCCTATCTCATTGTCAATCAAGGCGACTCAGCCGGCCTTTCCTGCTGTAACGAAAAAATCCACCTCGAGATCCCGCCCAGCCGCCGCGCCGCCCAGCTCCAGGCTATTTTCGACTCCCTCGACAATCTCGAACCCACCGGCGAAACCGGCCTCATTGGAGCGCTTCACCAGATCGCCGAAAAGGTTCAACAGCGCGCCCTCGTCATCATTCTTTCCGATCTTTTTTCCGATCCCACGGAACTCGGAGACGCCCTTCAACATCTCCGCTTCCGTAAACACGACATCGCGGTCTTCCACCTCCTCGATCCCCAGGAAGTCGAGTTCCACTTCGAACGCCCCCACCGTTTCGTCGACCTCGAGGACGGCACCACCGTGGTTGCCGAGCCCAATCTCATCGCCGACGAATACCACGCCGCCCTTGCCGAGTTCCTTGCCGCCGTCGAGACCAAGTGTCACAACGTCCACGCCGACTATCACCTCTTCCAGACGAGTGCGAATTACGAGGAAATCGTGTCCAACTTTATCACCTCCCGTCTCACCAAAAAACGCTAAACATCCCCTTGAGCTTTTTATCACAAACGATCCTCTGGGGTCTCTTCGCAGCAGCCATTCCGGTGATCATTCACCTGCTAAACCGCCGCCGCTTCCGCACCGTCAAATGGGCCGCGACGACCTTTCTCCTGAAGGCTTCACGTGAGTCCCGCGGAAAGAAGAAGCTCAAACACCTCCTCATTCTTGCCTGCCGGGCCTTGGCGATTGCGGCCCTCATTTTCGCGGTCGCCCGACCGCTCATGAGCGGATTCCTCGGTGGCGGCGGGGGCTCGGTCAATACCGTGGTCCTCATCCTCGACCGCTCCGCGAGCATGGAACTTCGCGCCGGTGATGGCGAACCCAGCCACCGTCAATCTGTTCTTAACAAGGTCGCCGAGACCATCGAAACAATGGGCTCGCCCCGACTCGTCCTGATTGATAGCGCAACCGGCGTCGTTCAAGACGTCCCCTCGCCGGATGTCCTCACGGATCTCTCAAGCACCTTTGCCACCGACACCCAGGCCGACATCCCGACCCTCCTCACCAAGGCCGTCGAGTATTTGAGCCAAACGCAACCCGGCAAATCCGAGATCTGGCTCGCCTCGGATCTCCAACGCGGCGATTGGCGTCCCTCCGATTCACGCTGGCAGGCGGTCCGTGCCGGAATCGAAGCCCTTCCTGCCAAGTCCACTCTCCGCATTCTCACCGCCGGTAAGGAAGAAAGCCCCAACTATTCTCTCGAACTTCTGGCCTCCCGACGCATCGACGACGAACTCTTCCTCGACCTCCGCCTCGTCCGAAGCAACGGAAAAGGCGATGCCTCGGTCAACCTCACCTCCTCCCTGATGGGGAACCGCACCTCGGAACGGGTCACCATTTCCGGACAGGAACTGCGCTTCCAAAAGCGCCTCTCCCTTGCACCCACCGACGACGAAGGATACGGCTGGATTGGCCTCAATGCCGACAACAACCCGCGCGACAACGCGGTCTACTTTGCCTTCGGAGGGAAGGAACCCATCAAGTCCTGGGTCGTCAGTGACCAGCCCGAGAGCGAAACCGTGAGCTTCCTTCAACGCGCCGCCGCCCCAACCGGCTTTGAGCGATACAGCTGCGGCGTGGTCAATCCCAATCAAACAACCCAGATCGATTGGGACTCCGCCTCGCTCATTATCTGGCAAGCCCCTCTTCCAACCGGCACGGTCGCCGCCCAGCTCATCCAATTTGTCGAAAGCGGAGGCTCGGTCGTCTTCTTCCCCCCCGGGTCCGATTCATCCGAAGCGATTTTCGGTGTCTCCTGGGGCCAATATGTCCAGGCACCCGAGAACGAATTCTTCATCAACGGAACCTGGATTAAAGACGACGGACCCTGGCAAAATGGTGAAAACGGAGGCGTTCTTCCCATCGAACAACTTCGTGCCGTGGCCCGGCGATCCATCCAGGGCGACGCCACCACCCTCGCTGAATGGGATGACAAATCCCCGCTCATGAGCCGTCAAATCCAGGGCCTCGGCCGAGCCATTTTCATCGGCACCCTCCCCGACGACCGCTGGTCCAATCTCGAATTCACGGCCCTCCACCTCGTCGCCATCCAGCGACTCCTCCTCGAAGGCTCCGATCGACTCCATGCCGGATACCGCGCCCTCGCCGGCAGCGAAAAAGCGATCACGGTGGGCGACGAAGCGCGCTCGCGCCTCGACACCTTCGAAGACTACGACGCGGCCCTCGGCCCCTACCGCGCCGGCGTCTATCGCCTCGGTGAACGCGTCGTTGCTGTCAATCGCCCGGTCGAAGAATCCGCTCCGGACCGCGTCAACGGGGACACCCTCGATGAACTGTTAGAAGGAACGTCCTACACCCTTTTTGCCAACGAAGGCAGCAAGGACGACCTCGTCTCGGAGGCGTGGCGCGCCTTCCTTATCGCGGTCCTTCTCTTCCTGATCGCCGAAGCCCTTCTCAGCCTTCAACCCAAGCCCACCGGACCGATCTTGAAATCCGGAGCTCAATCGACCCCCGCCTCGTGAAGAATTTTAACTTCGGACCACTCCACTTCCAAGCGAGCACCTTCACGCTTGTCCTCATCGGGCTTGTCCTGCTGGTGACGGCCTTTCTTTGTTTTACCGCCATCCGACGTTCGCTGCGGCCAAAGCGCACCGGCACCTTGGAGGTCATTCGTTTCCTCTGTGTCGCCTTTGTGTGCGCCATGCTTTTGGGTCCCGAATGGCGAACAACCCAGGATTCCGATCTCCAACCCGAGATCGCCATCATTTGGGATGAATCGCTCTCGATGACCACCGAGGACGCCATTCGTCCCGAGACGATCGCCGGAAGCGAAAAGGTCATCACCCGCGAAGTTCTCGTTGATCGACTTCTCGAAACCGAGTTTTGGAAGACCTTCGAGGACGAAAATCGTAACCGCGTCACCACCAGCTCCTTCGGCTCGCCTCCGCCCGAGACTGAACCAAATACCCGCGCCATGTCGGGCTCCGACATCAACAACGCCCTTACCAAGGTTCTCGAAGCCGGACGTAACCTTCGCGCCACCATCTTCATCGGCGATGGCGATTGGAACATCGGGAAATCTCCGGTGGCAGCCGCCCAACAATTTGCCCTGAAGAAAATTCCTCTCTACGCCTTGGTGACCGGAAGCAACCAATACATCGAAGATCTCGATCTCGAATCGGTCAACGCCCCCGCCTACGGCATTGTCGGAGAGAACGTCCAAATCCCCTTCACCATTAAGTCATCGCTCTCCCGCGACGTCCGGACCCAAGTCCGCATTCGCAGCGAAAACGGCAAGGAGCGCACCAAGGACCTCACCATCCGCGCCAACAGCACCCACTACGATTCCCTCCTTTGGCGGATCGAAAAAGAAGGTGCCACGACCTTGAGTATCTCGATTCCAGTCGCCAACGACGAGCTCGTGCAGAGCAATAACTCACGCGACTTCGTCATGAATGGAAAGCCGGAATCGATCCGCGTTCTCGTCATCGAGACCACTCCGCGTTGGGAATACCGCTTCATCCGCAATGCCCTTTCGCGCGATCCCGGCGTCACCGTCGATTGCCTTCTTCTCCATCCCGCTCTCGGCAGGGGCGATGGCCCGGACTACATTCAGGAGTTCCCCGAGAAATTGGAAGACCTTCAAAAATACGACGTCGTTTTTATCGGCGATGTTGGCATTGGCGAGAACCAGCTCACCGTCGAACAAGCCAACCTCATCAAGGGCCTTGTCGAAAGCCAAGCCAGTGGCGTTGTCTTTATTCCCGGACCGAAAGGTAATCAATTCTCGCTCGCAGAATCAGACCTCGCTGACCTCATCCCCGTCGAACTCGACGAAAAAAATAAGGAAGGATTCAGCGACTCTCTCGAAGCGCCCATGCGTCTCACCTCGGAAGGAGAAAAATCCCTTCTCACCATGCTTGGAGATGACGAATCTCAAAACGAAACAATCTGGCGCAGCCTTCCGGGGTTTTACTGGCAGGCACCGGTCGTCAAAGCCAAAGCCGGAAGCACCGTTCTGGCCGTCAACGACAGCCGTCGCAATGACTCCGGTCGCCTTCCCATTCTCGTGACTTCCCGTGCCGGATCCGGCAAGGTTCTCTACATGGCCATCGATTCAGCCTGGCGTTGGCGTCGGGGCGTCGAAGACCTCTACCACTACCGCTTTTGGGGACAGGTCGCCCGCTGGATGTCCTACCAGCGCAACATGGCCGCCGGAGAACGCGTCCGCCTTTTCTATACTCCCGAGCGCCCCAAGCCCGGTGAGTTTGTCTCCCTCTCCGCCAATGCCTTCGACAAGAATGGTGCTCCTTTGCAGGAAGGAATTCTGCAAGTCGATCTCAAGGCCCCCGATGGCTCCGTCAGCCGGATTGAACTCGCCAAGGATGACACCTCCTGGGGGTCTTTTGCCGGCCGCTTCCGCGTGACCCAGCCCGGCGCGTGGAATCTCAAAGCCTTTGTGGCCGGAGATGCCAAAGCCTTCATCGAAGCCAAGATCATTTCCCAGACCGATGCGATCGAGAAAACCGGACGCCCGGCCCGCTTTGAGGTCCTCAACGAAATGGCCAAAATCACCAATGGACGCGTCGTCACTGCAGCCCAGCTCGACGACCTCGTGAAGGAAATCAACGCCCTCCCCGAGCCCCAGCCCCTCGTCGATTCGGTCAAACTCTGGGCGCACTGGCTGGCTCCAACCCTTCTCATTCTCCTTCTCAGTCTTTTCTGGATTGGGCGTAAATTGAACGGGACCTTCTAAAAGCCAAACACCTCCCGCGCCCCGTTTTTGGGCACCTTTTTTCCTTTAGTTTACTTCCCTTAAGGCGTATCACCCCGCTCGTTAGTTCACACACCCAGATCGACCCATGTCGCAACCAGCTGCTTCCGCTACTGCGGACTCTCCAAAAACGCTCCGTAACGCGGTCATCCGCCTTGCCGGAAACTCACAGGACGGCATTCAATCAATCGGTGCTTTCCTCGGCCAACTCGCTGGCTCGACCGCCCAGGAAGTCATGACTTACATGACGATCCCGAGCACGATTTCCGGCGGCCCTTCCATCTTCCAGGTTCACCTCGGTTCCGGTGAAGTCCTCCACCCCGGAGATCAAGCCGACACCCTGGTCGCCTTCTACCAGCACTCTTACCAAAACCACCTCAAAACGGTTCGCGACGGAGGCATCTGCTTCTATGACAGCGACGAAGTGACCGACCTTAAAGAGGAGCGTGGCATCATTCACGTCGGCGTTCCCTTCACCACCGCGACCATCGAAGCGATCGGCGGCTCCGCCAAGTCCCGCGGTAAAAACATTTTCGTTCTCGGTCTCCTGTGCGCCGTCTACGACCTCGATCGCGAGCGGCTGACTGAAATCATGGCCGGAAAATTTGGCCGGAAGTCCGAAGACATCCTTCGCAATGCCATGCTCGCCTTCGATGCCGGATACGCTTGGCCTGTTCACGATATCGAGCACATGCCCATGGCTCCCGGAGAAAACGAGGGAGACAAGCGGATTTCAACCGACGGCAACACCATGCTCGCCCTCGGCCTCATCGCAGGTGGGGTGCGCTTCGGGGCCGGCTACCCGATTACCCCTTGGACCAGCATCATGGAGTTTCTTCGCTCCGAGCTTCCGAAATATGACGGAATGTTCATCCAGTGTGAGGACGAATTGGCCGCAGTTTCGCTCGCGATCGGCGCGTCCTATTCCGGCCACCTCGCCATCACCGGTTCATCCGGCCCTGGCCTCGCCCTCAAGGCCGAGGCCATTGGCTACGCCAGCATGGCAGAGCTTCCGCTCATCGTGGTGAACATTCAGCGCGGCGGTCCCTCAACCGGACTTCCAACTTCAGTGGAACAATCCGACCTCATGCAGGCGATCTATGGCTCACCCGGAGACGCACCCCGGATCGTCCTCGCGCCCAGGAATGTTGAAGACTGTTTTTACACCGCCCTGGAAGCCTGCCGCCTTGCCAAAGAGTATTCCACTCCCGTCTTCATCCTCTCTGATCAGGCCCTCGCAACCCGCCTCGAGGCCTTTCAGGAACCCGATCTTGAAGAGCACTGGCAAGAACCGACCCTCGACCTTTCCGAGCGCGGTGAGGAATTCAAGCCCTACCCACTCGAACAAATCACGCGCCACTCGCCTCCGGGTGCCCGTTCCTCGATTGGCAAATATCCTGTCGTCACCGGCCTTGAGCACGACGAATGGGGCCACCCTTCCGGCAATCCCGACAACCACGCCAGAATGACGGCCAAACGTCGCAACAAACTGGTGCGATTCGCCGAATCCCTGCCAACGCCTGTGCCCCATGGCGAATCCGAAGGCTCCCTCTTGATTGTGGGCTGGGGGTCAACCTACGGCCCCATAAAAGAAGCCACCGACCGCCTCAACAGCGAAGGTCATACCGTGGGTTCCATCAACCTCCGCCACATTCACCCCCTGCCCAACGGTCTGGGTGAACTTTTCGACAAGTATGACCACATTCTCGTTCCTGAAATGAATGACTCGGGTCTTTACGGCTACGGCCAGCTTGCCACCCTTCTCCGCGCCAAGATCTGCAATCCCAGGATTCAATCCGTGAACAAGGTGCAAGGCATCAGCTTCCGTGTTGTGGAAATCACCGCTGCCGCCGAGGCCCTGATCGCCCAAGGCTAATCCCACAACCTCCCACCTGCTCAAAACCATGCCCGACTCCACCACTGCCGCTCCCGCTGAAAAGCTCACGAAGAAGCAACTCAAAGCCGACCATCCAACCTGGTGCCCCGCTTGCGGTGACTTTGCGGTCCTCGCCTCCTTCTTCAATGTCGTTCAGAAACTCGGGATTCCGCACGAAAAGATCGTCTGCGTCGCCGGGATCGGCTGCTCTTCGCGCTTCCCTTATTTTGTCAACACCCACGGCATCCACTTTATTCACGGTCGGGCCCTCCCGCTCGCGACCGGGATTTCCCTTTCCCGTCCCGATCTCCACGTCTTTGTGTTTGGGGGTGATGGCGATGGGTTCTCGATCGGGGGAAACCACCTCAACCACGCGGCACGGAAGAACGTGAATCTCTCCTACGTAGTCATGGACAACTTCGTTTACGGTCTCACCAAAAACCAGACGTCCCCAACCACCCCGATTGGGCGAAAGTCAAAAACCGACCCTCGCGGAGCGATTGACCGTCCCATCAACCCGATGTCCCAGCTCATTTCCAGCGGTGCGACCTTCGTGGCCCGCACTCACGCCGCCCAGGTAAAGCACATGAACGAAATGTTCGAACGCGCAATCCTCCACCCCGGATTTGCGGTCGTGGAAACCCTCTCGGAGTGCACCATGTTCTACCCCGGCGCGTTCGATGACAGCAACCCACGGAAAGGCGGAGCCTTCGATCTTGTCGATGAGAGCACCCAGGAAATGGAGTCGATTTCGGCCGCCATGGAACTGAGCCAGGATCTCACCCCCGGGAAATTTGGGGTCTATTACGAAACCCGTCGCCCCACCAAAAACGAACTCGAACGTGAGTGGCTCGCGGACGCCCGAAGCAAGATTGGCGGAGCTTCCGATAAAGACCTTCTCCGTCAGCGCTTCGCGTCCATGCGCTAGCAGTCTGTCGGACTGAGACCCGAGTAAAAACATTTTAGAATCTGAGGGCAAATCGCGATGAATGAGCTGAGTGTATTGGAATACTCGAAGCGAAGTCGGTGCGATTTGAACCAAATTATAAAGTGAATTCGCCGGATTGGATAAGTCCGACAGGCTGCTAGTGCTCCGACTCGGCAGATTTTAAAGAGGGCGGAGGATTGATCCTTCGCCGCTTTTTTGTTCTGCGGAAACAAAAAAACGCCGGGGAAACCCCGGCGCTTTGAAAATTTTGGAAAAGGCCTAGGAAGTTCTAACCTCTTCCGACTTCTTCCCACCCTTGCTCTTAAAGCTGATCGACTTGTCATCTTTTTTGACCTTGGCCGTGACGTGATCACCTTCTTTCACTGTCCCATCCAGCAGAGACTCGGCGAGCGGATCTTCGAGAAGACGCTCAACGGCCCGGCGCATCGGACGGGCACCATACTCGGGATCGTAGCCCTCCTTGACAATGAGATCGCGCGCCGTGGTTTCCAGAACCAGCGTGATTTCCTTATCAGCAAGACGCTTGGTCAATTTGGTCACCTCAAGATCAACAATCTTATCGAGGTGCTTCTTCTCAAGCATGTGAAAGACAACGATCTCATCAAGGCGATTGAGAAATTCCGGGCGGAAATGCTTCTTCGCCATTCCTTCGATCTTGGTCTTCATGGCTTCGAAATCAGCATCTTCAGCGGACATCGCATTGAAACCGAGAGAGGTCTGGCGTTTGATCGACTCCGCACCGACGTTGGAGGTCAAAATGATGATGGTGTTTCGGAAATCGATCTTCCTTCCAAAACTATCGGTGATCATTCCCTCTTCAAGAATCTGAAGCAGAAGGTTCATGACGTCAGGGTGGGCTTTCTCAATCTCGTCGAAGAGCACGACCGAATACGGGCGACGACGGACAGCTTCGGAAAGCTGGCCACCTTCTTCATATCCCACATATCCCGGAGGGGATCCAATGAGACGGCTTGAGCTGAATTTCTCCATGTATTCCGACATGTCGATTTGAATCAACGCTTCTGAATCACCAAACATGAAATCGGCAAGATTTCGGGCGAGGTAGGTCTTGCCCACGCCGGTCGGTCCTAGAAAAAGAAAGGAACCAATGGGACGACGGGGGTCCTTAAGATCGGCACGTGAGCGGCGAAGCGCCTTGGAAATCGCGGTGACGGCCTCATTCTGGCCGATGACGGTCGTCTTGAGATCTTCCTCCATGCGAAGTAGTTTCGCGGCTTCCTTCTGCTCCATTCTTTGAAGGGGAACTCCGGTCCATTTGGAAACGACCGACATGATGTCGTCCTCAACGATATCGACAATCTTCTCCTCATTCTCACCACGCCAGCCTTCGATTTGCTCATCGAGGTTTCTCCGGGTGCTCTTTTCTTCGTCTCGAAGAGCGGCGGCCTTTTCGAAGTCTTGGTCGTTGATCGCTGCAACTTTCTCCTCGTTGATCTTGGCAATCTTTGCTTCGAGCTTCTTGAGTTCAAGCGGACGGGTCATCGTGCGGATCCGGGCCCGGGCCCCGGCTTCGTCAACGACATCAATCGCTTTGTCGGGGAGGAAGCGGGTCGTGAGATAACGCGAGGTCAATTTTACCGAAGCTTCAAGAGCATCATCGGTGTAGCGCACCTTATGGTGGGATTCGTATTTCTCACGAAGGCCCTTCATGATTGCGATGGCGTCATCCACCGAGGGTTCGTTGACCTTTACTTGCTGGAAACGCCGCTCAAGAGCGGAATCTTTTTCGATATACTTGCGGAATTCGTTGAGGGTGGTGGCCCCCACGCACTGCAATTCGGCGCGACTCAGCGCAGGCTTGATAATATTGGAAGCATCCATTGCGCCCTCGGCCGAACCGGCACCCACGATGGTGTGCAGTTCGTCGATAAAAAGAATGACATTCTTCACCTTGCGGATCTCATCCATCACCGCCTTGATCCGCTCTTCGAACTGACCCCGGTATTTCGTGCCGGCGACCATGAGAGCCAGATCAAGAGTGATCACTTTTTTGTCACGGAGAATCTCTGGAACATCGCCAGCGGCAATCTCCTGGGCCAAACCCTCAACAATGGCGGTCTTACCGACTCCGGCCTCGCCCACCAAAACCGGATTATTCTTGGTGCGGCGGCAAAGGATCTGAATGACCCGCTCAATCTCGGGACCACGTCCGATCACGGGGTCCAACTCACCATTCCTGGCAAGCTTGGTGAGATCACGCCCGAAGGCCTTCAAGGCTGGCGTCTTGGTCTTGGCCTCGTTTTCTTCCATCTCCTCAAGATCGATCTCGTCTTCGTCGTCAAAATCAAAGTCGTCATCGCTGTCCTCGGCGGCAAAGTTCGGATCAATCTCGGCGAGCACCTCGTTGCGGGTGGTTTGGAGATCGACATTCAGACTCGTCAAAACACGGGCGGCCATTCCTTCGCCTTCGCGAAGAAGACCGAGAAGGATGTGCTCGGTGCCGACATACGAGTGGTTGAGCTGCTTGGCTTCCTTGTTCGCAAGCGCGAGGACCTTCTTCACACGGGGAGTGTAGGGAATGTTGGCGGATGCTTTTTGATCAGGACCGGTTCCGACCTCTTTCTCAACTTCCATCCTCACCGATTCGAGGTCGAGCCCCATGCGCTGAAGGACGCTCACGGCGACCCCCTGACCCAACTTAATGAGGCCAAGCAGAACGTGTTCGGTTCCGATATAGTTGTGATTGAAGCGGTCCGCTTCCTTTCGGGCAAGAGCCAGAACTTGCTGGGCCCGGGGTGTAAAATTGTTCATGGCGATTCGACGCAGGTGTGGGTGTTAATTTTCTTTTCCTGAGATATCAATAGCAGGTGGGAGATCAGAATGCAACTGATCGCGGATCATTTGGGCCCGCATGGCGTCGCGGGCATCTGGCAAAAGCTTCTTCCCGGCGGTCCACTGCAAATGGGCCGGCTGGGTCTCCATGAAGAGTCGGTCACAAGACTCCAAAAGAGAAGCCGGGAGGATCCCGAGATCGGCTCCCAGCCGCAACATCGAGAGATGGTTGAGCGCTTCCTTCGAGGTGATGATCCGGGCATAAGTGAGAATTCCGGTGGCCCGTCCAATGCGGTCTTGCACCATCAGAGGATCTTCCGCAAAAAGTTTATTCCGCGCCTGGGTTTCGTAACGGGCGACATCCCCAATGACACGGGTCAGTCGTTCGAGAATCTCTTCTTCGCTCTCTCCAAGAGTCGATTGATTGGAAATCTGATAAAGGTTCCCGAGAGATTCAGTGCCTTCCCCGTAAAGTCCCCGAACCGCCAGCCCCAACTTGTTAATCCCCTTCAAAACCTGGCCCATCTGATCACTCAGAACCAAGCCGGGAAGGTGAAGCATCGAAGAAGCGCGCATTCCGGTTCCCAAATTCGTGGGACACGCCGTGAGGTATCCCCAGGATGGGTGAAAGGCGAAGGCGAGTTTTTCTTCCAGGCCCTGATCAATCTCGCGCGCCAGTAGATAGGCCTCCTCCAGCTTCAAACTCGGCTGGATGGCCTGAATTCGGAGATGGTCTTCCTCGTTGATCATGAGGCTGAGGGATTGCTTGCGATTGACCACGGCGGCGCTGCCCTCATTGCGCGCGGCCTGCTCCCGGCTGATCAAATGCCGCTCCACGAGAACCTGTTTTTGCAACGAGTCCAAGTCGGACAGCTCATGAGAAAAGCTATCTTTCATGAGAGGAAGGTCATTTAAGTGCTCCCGGATTTCATTCATCACCTTCCGCCTCTGCACTTTCCGTGCCCATCCTGGATAAGGAGCATCAGCCAGATTACGGGCCAGGCGGACCCGGCTCGTCAAAACAACCGAAGTCTCGGCGTCGTGCCCCGTCATCCAGTCGGCGGGATGCTTGAGAAGGGTGGTAAAACGCATCATGATGGTATTTCCTCCCCACTTCTCAGTTGCTCCAGCTCGTCACGAACGACCCCGGCATCTTCGTAGCGCTCTTCGCGCACCGCTTTCTCCAACCTCTCCTCCAACTCTGAAATTCGATCGGTGAGTTCCCGTTTTTTGGCGAGCCCGGCCGGAACGTGGCCGACGTGGACAATTCCTTTGTGGAGCGAAGAAAGTCGCTGACCAATCTCTGAAGCAAATGCCTGGTAGCAGTCGGGGCACCCCAGGCGACCCACCTTTTGGAGGTCGGAGAGAGTGAATCCGCAGGTGGAACACGCCCCCTGGCCCCGGGTTGCGAAAATCTCCAGCCCGGGACCTCCCACCACCAAGGGCTCCAGGGCCTCCCCGGCCATCAACAAGCCATCAGGATTCGTGATTCCCTTCTCTTTGGCACAGCTCTCGCAGAGGACAAACTTTTTCAGTTTCCCGTCAGCCACCTGGGTATAAAACACCGTCGCTTTTTCCTCACAAGAGTCGCACTTCATCAACGTGGAAAAGGTAGCCGTTCACGGTGGGTTGGCTACTGAAAATTCCGCGATTCAAGCGATGCGCGTTCATCACTCGAATCCGGTCTGCCCCGTTCCTGGCAAAATAGTTGAGCACGTCAGGCAATCGTTGGTGGGGAGCGGCGTCCGCAACCTTCCGCTAAAGAGGCCTTTTTTTCTCATTTCGTCGGGAAGGCGCAACCCTGCAAAGTTCTTGGAACATTTCTTGCCGGAAACCGCAGAGTCCCTAATCTTTGGGGGACATGAAGAAAACTCAATTCCTGAAGGAAATGTTTGGCCTCGATGGCAAGACTGCCGTGATCATCGGTGGCACCGGTGAACTCTGTTCCTCCATGGCCCTCGGCCTCGCGAAGGCTGGCGCCGAAGTGGTACTCGTTGGAAGAAGTGAAGAAAAAGCAAATGCCCGCCTCGCCAAGATCGAAGAAACAGGTGGCAAGGGATACTTTGTTTCGGCAGATGCCGGCGACCGCCAGTCTCTCAACGAACTTCTCAACACTGTCGTCGCCCGCTCCGGTCAGATCGACATTCTCGTCAACGGTGCCGGGATCAACTCCCCCACTCCCTTCGTTGAAATTACCGATGAAGAAGCCCTCAAGATTCTCGACATCAACCTCGTCGGCGTGATGCGTGCCTGCCAGGTTTTTGGAAACTATTTCCTGAGCCGCGACGTCGCAGCTTCCATCATCAACCTGGGATCGATCTCCGGCCTCAACCCTCTTTCCCGCGTCTTTACCTACTCGGCCTCCAAAGCGGCAGTGCACAACCTGACCCGCAACCTTGCCCGCGAATGGGCCGACCGCGACATTCGCGTCAACACTCTCGTTCCCGGCTTCTTCCCCGCCGAGCAAAACCGCAAGGTGCTCGATGAATCCCGCGTGGCTGAAATTCTTCGTCACACTCCGGCTTCGCGCTTTGGGAATCCTGAAGAGCTAATCGGAGCAACCCTCCTGCTCGCCTCGAATCGTGCCGGAAGCTTTCTCACCGGCACCGAGATTGTCGTCGATGGCGGGTTCGCCGCGATGACGATCTAACGTTTCAGTTGGATCACGGTCTCTCCTGCGATGTGGTATCGCAAGGGATCCCGGGCCCGGGCTTCCAAATAGCCCGGGTTTTTGCGGAGCGCTTCGGCCTGGGCACCCAATTCCACCGCTTTTTTCATCAACAATTTTTCCTCTTTCTCCGCCTCGGCCAACTCGGCTTCAATCTCCTTCAGCTTATGATACTGGGGAATGGCAGGAAGGGTCAGGGCACAACATGCCGCAAGAATAAAAGTTCCAAAAACGATCCATGTTGATTTCCCAAAAAAGCCCCGCTTCAGGGGCTCAGGGGAAAACTCAGGAGTTCTCTTGGATTTGGAACGCTGCTTTGTTGGCACGAATGGAAACTAGCACGAAATATTGATGTTAAGGAAGCCTCAAATAGTCTCCCCCTTGATCAATTTCACGAAAAAGCGGCCAGAGACGCTCCGACGGCTTTTGAAGTTTGATCAGCGACAGACTTTTAGACACTCACCTTCAGCTTTCCTCCGAAAACGGCATTCGCACCAAGAGCCTCTTCAATGCGAAGCAGCTGGTTGTATTTGGCAATCCGGTCAGATCGGCTCATCGAACCGGTCTTGATCTGGCCTGCATTGGTGGCCACCGCGAGGTGCGCAATGGTGCTGTCCTCGGTTTCACCGGAACGGTGCGAGATGACGGCGGTGTAGCGATTCTCCTTGGCAAGCTCCACCGCATCGAAGGTCTCGGTCAAGGAACCAATCTGGTTTACCTTCACGAGAATTGAGTTCGCGACGCCGAGCGTGATCCCTTTGGAAAGGAAATCGACATTGGTCACAAAGAGGTCGTCCCCGACAAGCTGGGTGTTGTGGCCGATCGCATCGGTCAAGGCCTTCCAACCATCCCAATCGTTCTCGTCACATCCATCCTCAATCGAAAGGATGGGATACTTGCCACGAAGCTCCTTGTAGAAAGCCACCATGTCGTCAGAACTGCGAACCGTGCCATCAGACTTATGGAAAACGTAGGCACCCTTCTCACGGTCATAGAACTCGGAAGAGGCCACATCGAGAGCGAAGACGATATCCTCGCCAACCTTGTAACCGGCCTTTTCAATCGCGAGACAGATCGTATCGAGGGCATCCTCGGTGGAAGCAAGCTTGGGAGCAAAACCTCCTTCATCACCCACCGCCGTCGAAAGACCACGATCGTGAAGAACGGATTTCAGGGAGTGGAAGATCTCCGCACCGTAGCGCACGGACTCACGGAAGGTAGGAGCACCAATGGGCATGATCATAAACTCCTGAAAATCAATGGGGGCATCCGAGTGGGAACCACCATTAATGATGTTCATCATCGGAACGGGAAGAACTTTGGCGTTTGGCCCGCCAAGATACTTGTAGATGGGAAGATTCACCGCAGCGGCAGCAGCGCGGGCCGTTGCCATCGAGACACCAAGGATGGCGTTGGCTCCAAGTTCGGCCTTATTTTTCGTTCCGTCGAGGACCAGCATGGCATTGTCGACCGCAACCTGATTGGTGGCATCCGATCCGAGAAGGGCGGGTGCCACTTTATCATTGATGTTGGCGACCGCTTTGAGAACGCCCTTGCCAAGGTAGCGGGACTTGTCCCCGTCACGGAGTTCCCAAGCTTCGTGCTCGCCGGTGCTGGCTCCAGAAGGAACGGCCGCGCGGCCAAATGCGCCACCCATGAGGGTGACATCGACTTCAACAGTAGGATTTCCGCGCGAATCAATGATCTCGCGCCCCTTGATGGACTGAATGGTGGTGTCTGACATGAATTTTGTAAGAAAAAGTTGGGGGGAAGTTCTAGATCCGCTCGATCGTGGCGATGGTGACCTTGATGAGTTCTTCGGTATCGGTATCGCGGATTTCCGCCTCATCACCGATCGCCTTGCCCAGCATGATTTGACCAATTTCGGAGAGGTAGGAAATGATGTGATTCTCTGGATCGGCATCCCACGCGCCCAACATTGTCATTTCACGGGTTCCGCCATTGGCAATATTCACCACAACCTTCGTTCCAATGTTCACCGCTGAAGTGTCAGCCCCCTTGAAATCGGTCGGTCGGGCCCGCTCAAGATCGCGCTCAAGATCGTTCTTGCGCGTGTTGAGGACGGTCTGCATCTGCTTCGCCGCGTGGTATTCGAAGTTCTCACGGAGGTCTCCGTGGGACCGGGCCACCGAGATTTCCTTCACGTTGGTCGGAATGCGGTTGTTGACGAGGTCTTCATACTCGGCCTTGCGGCGATCGAGGCTTTCGTAGGAAACCAGCAGGGTGTCTTCACCCTTTGATTGGCTCTGGCCACCCACCATTTCCTGGGTTGCGGGTACCTTTTTAATGACCCGGGCCATGAGAGACTTGCGATCAAGGTCTGGAAAAGCCGGGCTGGCCAAAAGCTTGCGGGAGAAATTGCGGACATCATTGATTTCCATCCCGTCGAGCAAATCGGCAATCAATTCCTTGTCGTCGAGGAGAAGATTGCCCAGACGGCCACTGCGACGTGGTCCGTCGTCGAGAGAGTCTTGTTCCAGAACGGTGAGAATCACGGAACCAACCGAACCATCAAAAACGGACTCGGCCGCTTTTTTGCGCTCTCGGCAAATCCATGCCAACGCGTCGGGTCCGAGGTCATGCCGGGAGAGCGCGATCTGAATATGGTCGTTCAGCTTCTGGGTCTCGTCCTTTTCGGAAAGCAGTTTGGCGATTTCGGACACGCCACGTGAGCTAATCCGTCCGAAGACGCCCAAGATCTTATCGACCCAGTCATCTCCAAAGGCCGCCGGGAAGGCATCAAGAATACGCTTGAGACGGGCTGCGGCGACGTTGTTGAGATCTTCGGAAAGGTTTCCGTCTGCCACTTGTAGAATCTCAGAAAGTTTCGGGGCATCCGGAGCAATCGAACCCTCTTGCCCGACCTCCTCGGCAATTTCATCCCGGAGGGCAATGAGTTCCAAAGATTGGGCCGGCGCCAGCTTCATGAGCTTCAAGGCGGCATCACTAACGATCGCAAAGGTGGTTTTTAACAATCCCTCGGTGGAGGCCACCAGAGGTGCCTCACGCTGAATCGCCTCAAGTGCCTTGACGCGACCCTTGGGATTTCTCGCCATATCGAGATCCTCAACCAAGGCCTCACCCGGACTCGTCGAGGCATCGCGCAGAACGAGCGGGTCGGTCCGCTTGGTGGGAACAGAGACTCTTTTGCTCTCACGCAGGGCCTTCTTGGTCTTCTCCCACCATTTTTTGTAAATATCTTCGGCAATGACACTGCCACACAACTCGGCATCCAACTGATCCATGGTCATCGATCCCCCCCGGGTGGAGATGGTGCGGGCCACCAGCTCAACGGGATCGTCGACGCCGAGAGTTTTCAACTCACCCAATTGGTTCACTTTTTGGGCGCGGACATCGCCCGCCTCAACAGATTCGGTCTTCTCCAAAGCAAGCTTCAGCCCCATCTCCTTGCCCTTGGATTTCTCAAAATCAATGACCACCTTGCCATTGAAAAGGTCCCAATCTGTCACGACTCCGCCGCCAAACCCCTTGTGAATCCGAAACGAACCCGGGGCAATTTTTGAGAGTCTTTCACCAACGGCCTCGGTAATTCGGCCCGCTTCCACCAACTTCGCCACATCAGGATGCATGCAGCGAGACTGTCTGCCTACCAACGCAATAGCAAGGACCGAACGAAAAAACCTTCGACTCTATCCCAAATCGCGATTTCGTCAATTTCATTCCTTGGAACCCTGATTCCTTGGGACATACCGGACCCGGGGCTTCGGAGTCGAAAGCGACGTAGACGCATGTTGGTCGAGCGTAAGCTTCAAAACAAGATAGGATTCCAGCCACGGTCCGGTGACATCCCCCTTCATTCCCGCCTTGTCGAACTTTTCGCTCTGGATGATTTCACCGTCCTTCCGCACCTCGAACTTCAGGCTATCCCCTTCCCGCTTCAGGGAAATATCGTGTCCCTTTGCGCTCAGGCGGGCCACTTCCTCCCGGCGGGTCAAAAGCTTTCTGGGCGTCCCCGGAGGACCGGGAAAGGGGGGAGCGACCGAATACATCTTGTCATCAGGCCTCGCGCCCAGAACCACTTGCATGGCATGCAACCTCCCTTCCCGATAAAATTCCACTGGCACCTCGTCCCCCGCCTTTTTCGCTCTCAAGAGCACCACCATTTGGCATTTGCTAATCAAGATCTGACCGTCAAATTTCCACCAGAGATCGTCACTTTGCCCCATCGCCTTGGCACAGGGACCATCGAGGTTCACGGCTGACACCCTCAGCCCCACTCCGGCCCCAAGCCCCGCCGCGTCCTGATCGTCCTTACCCGCCTTCTCAAGAACAACGCCGAGCCATGGAAGATCCCTGGCCGAAACCAGAGAACCCAAGAGAAGGAAAATGAGAAGAACCGCTTTCATGGGGAAAATTCTAAAACTCGCTCTTTAACGAATCGACCAAATGATGATCAGTGGTCTCGACCGTAATCACTTGGCCCGACTCGCGACATTTCACGACGTCCTTGGTCACTGCGACCTCACTGAAGACTTCACGAACCTCACCCTCATTGGTGACGTAGACCTTCGGGGCCTCGTTTGCCGATAGCCAGATCTCGCTATTAAGAACCTCGTAGGCAAGCGCTGCGGGCAAAGGATCATTCGCGGGCTGCGCGACCGCCGGCATCCCGGCATCCCGGCCCAGCCACCAGCCGCCACCGAGACCAATTCCCAGCGCGATGGAAGCCGCAACGGAAGCAATCTTCCAGGAAATCCCGAGAGTTGGGTGCGATCCAACTTCACCGACGTCGCCGTCCCCCGCCTCTCCTTTGGCGAGGCGATCGAGGAGACTTGAGCAACTCTTTCTCCCTTCATTGCTGAGGCCCCGGGGGACGAGGCCTTCAAGACGGGCTTCGAGTTCTTTAAGAGATTGATCCATGGTTGGGATGATTGAGATGTTTGAGTTTTTTCTGGAGCTGCTCGAGAGCGTATCGATATCGAGAAGCCGCCGTGTTATTGGAAATGGTGAGGAGTTCCCCGATTTCAGCGAAAGTGAGACCACCCCAAATCTTCAGGGTAAGCACTTCCCGCAACTTATCCGGGAGGGATTCCACCTCTCCCCGGAGGATGGCGGCATCTTCTTCATCCTCCATTGCCGGATCGAGCCAATGATCCTGATCCTTTTGGAATTGAATGATCTTGTTGTCCCGGCGTTCACGACGACCTTTTCGTCGCCCGTGATCCATCCCCAGGTAGCGCATCACCGAAAACGCCAGCGGAAGGTCAGGCGGGCGGTGCCCCCGCTCTTCCTGATAACCCCAGAGCTTAATCAGGGCTTCTTGCAGGAGATCTTCAGCCTCGTCGATATCGTTGCAGCGGGCACGGGCATAGGCGAGAAGGCGTGAGGCATTTTCATCGAGCCACTCCTTCCATTTCTCACCTTGTTGCCGTGCTGAATGGGACATCGTTCAACTGGGAAAATGCCCCAAAGTCCGCGATTTGTCTCCAAAAAGAAGAGGAACCGTAAAAATGGCGCAACCAACCCACAGATCAACAGAGCTCACAGAGTTGCAGGTTCTTTCGTTCAGCCACACAAAATGGTGGTCGATACTGGATTTGAACCAGTGACATCTTGCGTGTGAAGCAAGCGCTCTACCACTGAGCTAATCGACCTTTCACTTGTGAAACTTGAAAGGCCCCGGGAAGGGGCCTTATCAAGAATCAGACAAAGTGGTGCGCGAGGGGGGAATCGAACCCCCACGGCCTTGCGGCCACCAGATCCTTAGTCTGGCGCGTCTACCAATTCCGCCACCCACGCTAAGCACTGTCTGTCTGACGGCGGAGGAAGTAGTCCGCCCATTCAGCTTAAGCAAGAAATACTTCGAAAAAAAATTACTGGGGAATCGCGATCGACCGGGTGTAGCGATAGCCGTTCTGTGCGATGAACCTATTCTTGGTCTCAGCGTTCCGAAAGGGACTCTTCCTGAGGATCCGAATGCCCTCGTCCGAAAGAACAGTAATCGAAAGCTCGACCGAAACAATCCGCCCCCCGCGGTACTCGGAATTGGGGTTCTCATTGGGTTCAAGTCCCGCTCCCGTAATTTGGAAGCTCTTCACGGCATCGCTTCTGCCACTCGGATCCGAAAGAACGGGAACTTTTACGGTCTTGACCTTACCACTGGTGTCCTTGTATTCGATCACGAAAACCACCGTAAACTCGTAGACGTTCTCGCAAATAAAGTCTTCCAGCTCGTTCGTGCCGGCTTGCACTTCAAAGTCCTGCCTCAATTCACTGGTTCCAATCAACTTGCCGTTAAAGGTTTCGTCGGGATCAAGGAGCTTGCGATAAAGCACGAAGGTTGAAAATTCCCTACTCTCATCACCAAAAATCGGGTCGAGATAATCAAGCTCGTAACCTACCGCAGAGACATCCCCACCCTCGTCCTTGGTGAGATCCCCGGCGTTGCCGTCATAGCGATCAGAAGCGGCCGTGAAAAAATACATGCGGGCGGCATTCGGGCTGGTTTCGCCATCAGGGCCGATCTGCTCATCCTGCGCGGTGGCATAGAGCCACTCACTATTGCTGCCGGTGCGACTGACCAAGGCCTCGAGATCGCGGCCCAAGGCATTCAACATCGCCTTGGCCTGACCGGCCGCCCTGATTTCAGTGCGCGCGCCCTTCCACGCGTCAATGGCAGAGCCTGTGATGATGACCGTGAGCGTGACGAGGATGAGGGTGATCGACATGGCCACCAAAAGCTCGGCAAGGGTGAATCCTTTGGCCTGACGCGGTTTTTTAGAAATTTTATGCATGGAAAGATTCGGTTAACGCCGAACGCTCAGATTCCGTGAGAAAATGGGCCGGGTGTAGTTTTCTGGATCAAATGAGTTGCTTAAGAAATTATAAGACGTCGTCGGAAGCGTGTAATACTCGGCTTCAAAGGCCACGACAGCCTCGGGATACTCCTCGGGCTTGCCGGCAAAATTCTCGCCCGGCTCGTGAGGATCGACGATCGTTCCGATCTCTTCGGAAACGCGAATCCCTTCGCCGCCAAATACCAGTTGGCGCAACTTCACGAAGAAGACCCGTCCTTCCGCAACTTCGAGGTCTGCTTCCAGAAAGCGATCATTGATTCGCCTCACCATGGGTTGCAGAATAAAGTCCTTGCCTGCGACTGCGGGCGTCGGCCCGGCGGGTTCGAGAGACCCGTCGGTCCGGACCTCCCCAGGAATCGCTTTGTATTTATAAACGATGATTGTGGTGTCACGCTCATGGGAAAGACTGATCCAATTGAGCGCTTTTCGGAAGGGATCATCCTGATAGCGTTGCTTCTCCCCTCCCTCACGGAGGTGGGTCAGCTCATACTCCAAAGAAGCTTGCAAGCGGCTCGCTTCATCAATGGACAAGGTCTTGCGAATGGTTTCGGCTGCGGGACCAAAGACGGCAAGGAATCCGGTAATCAGGACGACAAGGATTCCGAGTGCAATCACCGATTCGACGAGGGTGAACCCTCGTTTAGGGCTGGTTGAGTGGTGCGTTTTCATCGTTCTTTTTCGACGTATGGAGGGTTTCTAGTTGGTCTGGACGTTAATGCGGTTCACGTCACGGATAATGGCAGTGCTTCCATTGCGCATCACGACGAAGCCACCGACCGATTTGGAGTTGCCGATAATTGGCCGCTCGCGGTTGACGGGGCGGGCTCCATCCTCAAGGATGAATCCTGCACCTGGGGTGCTGCAGATTCCCTGGCCGTTGAACTCATAATAGACACACTCATGGGTGTCGGAAGGCTGGGAGGAAAGCTGGTGACGATCAGTCGGCAGGACTCCTCCGTTCCGCATGTCTGCCATGCTGAGTTCGGGGCTGAAGTAAACTCTGTTCGGAAGGAACACGGGCTGGCCCACCCGGACCCAGGCATTGCCGGACTTCTCATCGCCCGTATCGGGATCGGTTTCCTTGTAAACCACCATCATCATCCGACGGTAACGCTCGCGTTCCTCCGGAATGGCATCGTTGAGGTCGTTGTGAATCAACAACCTCGCCGTCGTGTTTTGATTAATCGCCAAGTTCCGGGCTTGGTTCAACATTCCCTCACCCAGGGACATTCCCGCAGTGAGGCCCTGCCCCTTGCCGATATTGCTGATTCCGACGGAAGCCAACGAAAGCAAAACCGCAATAATGGTCATCACCAGCAAGAGTTCGATCAGCGTAAACCCCTTCTTCGCCCGCCGGGAATCGCCCGGATCTCTGTCATTAACGTGATTCATGGATGGTCTTCTACACATTTGTTGGTTAAGAGATCAACCTTATGGCGAGCAAGATCAAGGAAAATTTTGTAGTTACAGTGTAAATATTGTCCCCTCATTCCGAGAAATGCCCTCCGTGAGGCGCCGAGACCCACTTCCAGGCCGTCTCAATCATCGGCCGGATCTCTTTGCGACTTGCCTCCCAGCCGAGAATTTCACGGGCCATCGCGGGGTCCGCCAGCAATTGGTCCGGATCGCCGGCCCGTCTTTTGCCAAAGATCACGGGAACCTTGATCCCGGTGACCTCCTCGGCCGCATCGATAATTTCCTTCACCGAGAATCCCACACCCGTGCCCAGGTTGCAGCGGACCGATTCCCCTCCGTTCAGAAGAAGCTCCAAGGCTGCCAAGTGAGCCGTGGCAAGGTCCTCGACGTGGATATAGTCGCGGATACAGGTTCCATCAGGAGTTGGGTAGTCCGTGCCAAAGACCGTCAAGCTTGGAATTTTCCCCTGAATTGCCTGCAAGACCAGCGGGATCAGGTGCGTCTCCGGATCGTGATCCTCACCGATCATGCCGTCGGCAGAACAACCGCTGGCATTAAAATACCGGAGTGCGGCACTTTTCAATCCCCAGGCAGTATCACAATCATCAAGGATCCATTCGACCATCAGCTTGCTCTTTCCGTAAGGACTCATGGGCTTTTGAGGGTGATCCTCGGTAAGAGGGAGTTTTTGGGGCTCCCCGTAAGTGGCACAAGTCGAAGAAAAGACGAAATGCTTGCAACCCACTTCCTGCATCACTTCCAACAAAGTCAGAGGCTCGGCAGTGTTGTTTCGATAGTATTTCAAGGGATCACTCACCGATTCTCCAACATAGGCATATGCCGCAAAATGGATAACCCCGGCGAATCGGTGCTTTCGAAACAACTCCCGCAACAGCTCCCGATCGCCCACCGCACCCACCACGAGCTCAACCTCGTCATCAACAATCGCTTCCCGGTGCCCGTAAACCAAGTTATCCAGAACGACGACCTTGTAGCCCTCGGAATGCAAATGACGGACGGTATGTGAGCCGATATACCCGGCTCCTCCGGTGACGAGGACAGCTTGCTTTGCCATGAGGCGGGGAGCTAATCAGGGTGCCCCGCCACCGTCAACCACCGCTCAACGCAGTTCCGACGTAACCTCCTCGTCCAATCTCATTCTCGCAAGATCCTGCCTCGTGAGAAGCTTGGGGAAAAAGCGCCCAATGCAGGTCCAACCCAGCAATCCACCCACAAAATGGGCCAAATGCCCAATTTGAAAAACCTCCTCACCCAAAAGCCCTCCAAGCCAGATCCCAAGATCGGACACCAGCGGGAGACCCAAAGCCGGGTTCACGACCGTAAAGAGAGCGCTCGAGATCAAAAAACCCTTCGCCATATTTCGAGCAGATACGGGCAGCAACAACATCCTCGAATCCGGTGAGAGCGCGAAAAACCCCAAAAGCATTCCCATGATTCCGCCTGATGCCCCCACCAGAACCCCGCCTTGCAGGGCCGGAAAGAGAGCCTGACTCAACACCTGGGCGATTCCCGCCCCCAGGCTCGAAATCAAAAACAGGACCGCGATCCGTTGATTGCTCAAAACATGGCTGAGCCGGGCAGCCGCGTAATAAAACAAGAACGCGTTGGTCAACAAATGCCACCACGGACCGTGCAGCCAGGAATGAGTCAAAAGTTACCAAACCTTGCCGCCGGAAACGCCCGCCCACGTCAACCCTCCCTCGGCGTAAACCCTGTCGAGGGCCTCCTGTCCGCCGGTCTTCCACGTCAAAATCAACGCAACCTGGACGACCACCATCAAAACCACACCCAGGGTCGCGACGTTGAAACCCGGTGATTGAAGCATCACCCGTTGCCGCTGTTCTCTCCAATCTCGCCTTGGCATTGCTTACAGAGACCACGAAAATTCAAAAACGCTCATCTTTTTCTCTGGAATAGCGATTTTTGTTGGTCCGTGTGCTCTTGACAGCAATCGTCCCGCAACGACCATACCCGCTCACTTCGATGCACTCTTTTCAATATTCCAACGGCTCCCTTCACTGCGAAAACGTCTCCCTCTCCGCCCTCGCCGAAGAACATGGCACCCCGCTTTTCGTCTACTCGGCGGGAACGTTCCGCGATCACTTCACCAAGCTCGACACCGCCTTCTCGGGCATCGCACACGAGGTCGCCTACGCCGTCAAAGCCAACTCAAATCTCTCCATTCTAAAGCTCCTCGCCGACCTCGGCAGCGGCTTCGATATCGTCTCCGGCGGAGAACTCTATCGCGTCATCAAAGCGGGTGGCGATCCCGGCAAATGCACTTTCGCGGGCGTCGGCAAAACCCGCGCGGAAATCGAATACGCCCTCCAGCAGGGCATCTACTCGATCAACGTGGAATCCGAGGAAGAAGCCGCCTTTATCAGCCAGGTCGCCGGCGAACTCAAGCTCGTCGCCCCCATCGCCTTCCGCGTCAATCCCAACGTTGACGCAAAAACCCACAAATACATTTCCACCGGTAAGTCGGAGAACAAGTTTGGGATCGACTTCGACTACATCGTCGAGGCCTACGCTCGCGCCGCCAAGCTACCCAACCTCAAGCTCAAAGGCCTGCAAATGCATATCGGCTCACAGCTCACCTCGGTGGCTCCCTTCGTCGAAGCGGTCAAAAAGGCCGCCCCCCTGGCAGCCCAGCTGAAAGCTGACTATGGCATCGAATTCTTCTCCATCGGCGGCGGAATCGGTATCGTCTACGAAGCCGCGCTCGAATCAGGGACCGCAGACTGGTGGAACTCACAAGACGAACAGACCCGTCCTCTCACTCCACAGGTTTACGCCGACTCCATCATTCCCGTTCTTAAACCTCTCGGTCTTAAAATCCTCCTCGAGCCCGGTCGCTTCATCGCCGGCAATGCCGGAGTCCTCCTCACCCGCTGCCTTTACGAAAAAAAGGGCACCACCAAGACCTTCAAAGTCGTCGATTCCGGAATGCACCAACTCATCCGTCCGGCTCTTTATGAAGGACATCACCAAATCGTCCCCCTCGCCGAACCCACGGGCGAAACCGAGGTCGTCGATGTCGTTGGTCCCATCTGCGAAAGTGGTGACTTCTTCTGTCAAAACCGTGAAGTCGCCCGCTTCCAGCCTGGTGATCTGGTTGCCCTCATGAGCGCCGGAGCCTACGGCATGGTCATGGCCTCCACTTACAATTCACACCCGCTCCCCGCTGAAATCCTGGTCGATGGCCGTGAATCGAAGGTCGTGAAACGGCGTCAAACGCTCGACGAACTCCTGGAATCAGAACTGATCTAACAAGTTTCTGCGCGACTCCTCGCCCTTCCACGGGTTCAATCACCTATTCGATGGAAGAAGACTCTAACGACGAAGATCTGGCCCTTATGGCCCGGATCGCCAAAGGGGACGAAAACGCCTTTGGCTCCCTCGTCGCCAAGCACCAGCACGCGGTCATCGGCACGGTGGGCAAAATGACCAACCAATCCGCCGACACCGAGGACATTGCCCAGCAGATCTTCCTTCGCATCTGGAAAGCCGCCCCGCGCTACACTCCGACCGCAAAATTCACCACCTTCCTCTTCACCATCGCACGCAACCTCGTTTTCAACGAAACGCGGAAAAAGTCCCGTCGCATGGAACACTCCCTTGAAGAGCAACAGGACCAATGGCACGCAACCGCCGCCGACCCAAACCCGTCCTCGCGCCCCGACAAATCGCTGGAACAACAGGAACTGCGGCAAGTGGTCGATCAGGCCATCGCAGCCCTCCCCGAAAAACAACGGCTTGCAGTCGTCCTTCGGCGATACGAACAAATGCCCTACGAGGAAATCGCCGAGGTTCTCGAACTCTCGGTTTCAGCCGTCAAAAGCCAGCTCTTCCGGGCACGAGCCGCTCTTCGCGAATCACTCCAACCTTATCTCGACGAACAATCCTGAGGCCGCCTAAAACGTGGGCACAATCGTTTGGGAGACCTCGGTAAACTGCTTCCACTCGAGTTCGCCATAATCAATCTTCTGAAGCTCGTAGGCATAAACCGCATCCTCGTTCATCGGATTCACCGTCGCGGCGATATCGATCAAGGCTCTCGCCAGCAAGATATTGGGCTCTCCCTTTTGCTCGAAAAGAGTCTCAGCCCGCGCCACAAAAAGAGCCGACAGGGTCTTCGGACTATATTCCGCTTCCACCTTCTGGGGCATGATCCCCTTGCTGAGCTGGTGCTTCAAAACCATCATCTTTCGATTTCGCGAAGAGAGATGCATCGCCAGCCCAAGCGCTCGCCGCGCAAAATCAAGCGACGCCGGATTCGCCTGATGCTCCACGACATAATTCGCCGCAAACGAAGCCAAACTCGTGGCATATTCATCGCGCTCCCGGTCCAACAAACCCAGCCCCTCCTTGAAGACGCTTTCCTTCATCACCGGAGTATCAAACTGAATGGCAGGCGCATCCTGGGCAAAAAGCCCAAGACTCAAAACGAGGCCGAGCCACACTTGCCCAATTGATCGCATGAAGAGTATCTTCCCCGACATGCACGGAAACGCAAGTGCCAAGGACGCCCTCCGCAAGGAGATGCGCGAAAATCTCCGTGCGCTGACCCCCACAGAGGTCGGGGAAGCCTCCACCAGGATCCGATCCCAACTCTCCTTCAAGCATGGCGAAAGAGTGGCCCTCTTTGCGGGCCTCCCCACCGAACCTCAACTTCTCGCGCTCATCGCTGAATTCCCCGGAACCTCCTGGCATCTCCCGCGAGTCACGGGAAAGAGCACCATGGAATTCGTGCAAGTCGACTCCACCACCATTCTCAGACGGGGTCCTTTCGGCATCCTCGAACCTCAGCAGAGAACGACCGCGACAAGCTTCGATACCATCCTCTGCCCGGGAATCGCTTTCACAAAAGAGGGCGCACGACTGGGTCAAGGAGGCGGGTTCTATGATCGCTATCTTCATGGGCAACAAGGAGCCCACTTGATCGGGATCGCCTTCCAATGCCAACTCGTCGAGTCACTTCCGCGCGATGAGCACGACCTTTCCATGCACGAAATCGTCACTTCTTAACGGGCAGGACCAGCTTGAACGGCGGGATGGACACCCTGATTGTCTCTCCGCTGTCGACGGTGCCAAAAAAGGAACCACACGCTTCGCTGTCCGCCTTCACAACATGATAGGAATTATAAGAAAATCTCTCGCCCGGCCCCAGTAATGGCGTCTCGCCAACCACCCCGCGTCCTTCGACAACCACGGTCTCACCATCGCCCCCTTTGACAATCCACTTACGACCCCAAATCGTCAGCGTTCGATCCGAGTCATTCACGATCGAAATAAAGTAAACGAAGGGAAAAGGCCTTTCCTCCGGAGCCTCCAAATGAGGCATGAAAATCACTTCTTCCACCTCGACTCTGAGACCTGGGACTTCAAGAAACCCTTCCTGCATTCCTCGACACTAGCTGACTCGTCCACGGGGGCAAGTTCATCCGTGACCCATCCTCACGCCCCTTGCACCTGGGCCACCCGGCCCATACGTTCCCCAACCATGACTTTGCCCATCGCCCTGACCATCGCTGGCTCCGACTGCTCCGCCGGAGCGGGCATGCAAGCCGACCTAAAAACGTTTTCGGCTCTCGGGGTCCACGGATTCACCGCCGTGACCTGCGTCGTCTCGGAAACCCCGCTCACCGTGAGCGCCGTCCACCCGGTACCACCCGCAGTTCTTCGCGATCAACTCCAACTCCTCCTCGCAAGCTATCCCATCAACGCGATCAAGACCGGCATGCTTTATTCCAAGGATCACATCCTCGCCGTCTGTGATCTTCTGGAAGGCACGGACATTCCTCTCATCGTCGATCCCGTTATGGTGGCTTCGACGGGGGACCCCCTCCTTGTCGAAGACGCACTCGAAGCCATCGCCCAAAGACTCCTTCCTCTCGCAACCATCATCACGCCCAACCTCCCCGAAGCCGGAATCCTCCTCGGTCGCCCGGTCCTCACCGCAGAAGAACAAACAGAGGCCGCCCAAGAACTCGCCGAAAAATTTTCCACCATCTGCTACCTCAAAGGCGGGCATCTCCCGGATCACCTCGACCATCGTGACCTCCTCATCGGCGACGGCGAACCGGCATCGTTCAGCGCACCCCATCTTGAACTCCACCAAACCCACGGAACCGGATGCACCCTCGCCGCCGCCCTCACCGCAGGAATTGCAAAAGGCCTTCCCATCAAAGACGCCGCAAAACGCGCTCACGCATTCACCCACCACGCGCTCAAAAACTCACTCACCTGGACGATTCCCGGAAGTCATCACACGATCTCCCATCTCGATCAAACCCAGCGCTAAAAAACACCACGGAATCAAGGGTCCGCAGCCCCGGGACGCAGGGAGCGAGTAGGTCAGGATGTCTGCGTCTGCGTCTGCGTCTGCGGGCAGTTGGCAGCGGCGACATAAGGGATCACAACCGGCTGATCCGTCCTTGGTCCATTCCGACGTCACCATCGGCACCGGCGAGACTCCGGCGACAAAAAAGGGATATTTTAGACGCGCCGTATTTCAAGGTTGGAATAAGCTTTTAAAATCCTCCGCCCCTCTGCTATCCCTCCTGCGCCCCACGGCCCCATAACCTACCAACTTTCCTACGATTATGCCGATCAATATTGAAATGCCCAAGCTCTCCGACACCATGACTGAAGGAACAGTCGTGCGCTGGCTCAAAAAAGAGGGCGATGAGATCGAAATCGGTGACATCATTGCCGAAATCGAAACCGACAAGGCCACCATGGAAATGGAGGCCTTCGACGAAGGCACTCTTTCCAAAATTTCTGTCGCGGAAGGCGGCAAAGCTCCTGTGGGTTCCGTCATCGCAGTTCTCCTCGAAGAGGGCGAAGCGGGGGAAGAAGCGAGCGACGCTCCTGCCGAATCTTCCGCCCCGGCCGCCTCCACTCCGGAAGCCGAACCCGCCCCCACCTCGGAGGTTACTCCGGCAACACCCGCCGCCTCTCCGACTCCTGCCCGGGCCGAAGGTGAGCGCATCAAAGCCTCTCCGCTCGCCAAAAAAATCGCCGCAGACGAAGGCATTGACCTCGCAACCGTCACCGGCACCGGCCCCGGAGGTCGCATTGTCAAAGCGGACCTCGCCGGAGGTGCCAAATCTGCACCCGCATCCGCACCGGCCCCAGCCACTGCTCCGGCCGCAAAGCCTGCCCCGGTCGCGATCTCTCCCGTCGCCAGCGGCGAAGACACGATCATCTCCCTCTCCGGGATGCGTAAAATCATCGCCGAGCGCCTTCTCACTTCCAAGACGACCATCCCTCACTTCTACCTCCACCTCGAAGTGGATGCCGCACCGCTCATGGCCATTCGCAAGCAGATCAATGCCCAGGCCGAAGCGACCCACGGCAACAAATACTCGATCAATGACTTCGTCGTCAAAGCCCTCATCAACGCTTCGGTGGCCGTTCCTGAAGCGAACGCTTCCTTCAATGGCGACCACATCGTCCAGTTCGCCCACGTCGGCATCTCGGTGGCCATCGCCGTCGAGGACGGACTCGTCACTCCCGTCGTCAAGAATGCCGAGCAGAAGTCACTCCTCGCCATCTCCAAGGAGATCAAGGAAATGGCTGCTCGCGCCCGCGACAAGAAACTTCTTCCCAACGAATTCGACGGAGGCACCGTGACCATCTCCAACCTCGGCGCGTGGGGCATCGAATCCTTCGACGCCATCATCAATCCGCCCCAGGCGGCCATCCTCAGCGTCGGTGGCATTATCGAAAAGCCCGTCGTCAAGGACGGGGCCATCGTTCCGGGCCTTCGCATGAACCTCGGACTCAGCTGCGACCACCGCGTCGTCGACGGCGCGGTCGGAGCGAAGTTCCTCAGCGAGATCAAGCGCCTCATTGAGAACCCGGCCCTCATGCTGGTCTAAGCAGGAGATTCCCAACCATCAATCAACCCACCAAAAAAGCCCGCCTCCCAATGAGGCGGGCTTTTTTTAACGCTTGAATGCGGGGATCAAGCTAGCGCCGACGGCGAAGAAGGCCGAGAGCCCCGGTCAGTGCAAGAAGTGCCGATGACGGCTCGGGAATAGCGGGCGCAACGGAGAATCCATTGAGCACCACGAAGTCCTGGCCAGCATCAGGCGACCCATTGTTTCGGATGTTTGCAGTGGCACCTCGGAGTGCATCGGCCTAAAAACAAGCTCCGCACATGCTCATCGCCTTCAACAAACCCTACGGCGTTCTCAGCCAGTTCAACGCAAACCCGGGGGACGAACATCATCGTACCCTCAAGGAATTCGACTTCCCGCCGAAGGTCCTGCCACTGGGACGACTGGATATGGATTCCGAAGGCCTCCTTCTCTTCACGGACGAGAAGGCGCTGGAGAACCGCCTCCTCCATCCCAAATTTCAACATCGCCGCCGATACCTTGTCCTTGTCGAAGGACAACCCACCGAGGCGGCCATGACGGAACTGCGCAGCGGCAAACTCGTTGTCAAAGGCCACCGCTGCCTTCCCTGCCGCGCCAAGGTTCTAAAACAAGCGCCTGACCTGCCCGAACGCGACCCTCCCGTCAGGATTCGCCAATCCATCATCGACACCTGGGTGCGCCTCGAGCTTCGCGAGGGAAAGAACCGCCAGGTGCGCCGCATGACCGCCGCCGTCGGCTACCCCTGCCTGCGACTTCTTCGCGAAGGCATCGGAGCCTTTCCTCTCGGAGATCTCCCCGTTGGGAGTTGGCGCGAACTCAGCGAAGAAGAACGCGCAGCGGTCTTCGCCCGCTAGGGTTTGTCGAAGCCGGGGTCTCAGGCATCGTCTTCCAGGGGTGGCCCGCCCCTCGCCGAAGCAACGCTGAACTCAGTCGCCGGTCATCTGCCCCGCCTGCCGAATCACTTTGAGAAAGGGCTCCAAATACTTCCCGGCCTTGGCCTCGCCGATGCCCTTCACCAGAAGTCCGGCGTCCATAGTACTTGGCCGAAGCCTCGCCAGATGCTCCAGCGTCTCGTTCGAAAAAATGACATAAGCCGGAACCTGCTCGGCCTTCGCCAACCGCGTCCGCACATCCTTGAGTTTATCGTAAAGCCGGGCATCAAAACCCAGGTCCTTGAGCTCGACTCCATCGTCCGAAGTCTTCGAGCCCCCGTCCTTCGAGGGCCACTCCAACGCGTAACTCGTCTTCCCCATCATCACCCGCTCACCACGGGCGGTGAGCGTCACGAGCGGATACTCCCCCATCCGGGTCACGATCAGTCCACCATCGTTCAAGCTCCGCGCCAGCGCATTGAGGTAGGCCGTCCCGTGGCTTTTCAAAAGCCCGTAGGTCTTCAACTCGTGGAGCCTCACCCGCAAAACCTCCTGCGATTTACTCCCCACCAGCATCTGAATGATCCGCCCCCGCCCGAAGATTCCCTCCCAACCCGTGGACGTCCGACGCGACATCCGGGCCACGCCACTGAGAAACTTCCGCACAATCAAATCCTCCTCATCAGACGGGGCCCTTCGTTCACTGCTCTCCTCCCCCCGGCACACATCACAACTTCCACAAATGGGCGCATCGATCTCTCCAAAATATTCAAGGATCCATTGCTGACGGCAGGTATTGGCGTAGCAAAGCTGCACCATCTTCTCCAGCTTCTCGCGATCACGACGCTCTTTCTCCTCCAAGGCCGCCTCGTCCAGCTTGAGATCCGCAGCCAGGACATCGGGCTGCAGCAAGCGGGTTCCCTTCGACCGGGAACCCGGCACGTCAAAACGTTCAACCCAGCGCCCCCGGATTAAGGCTCCCAAAGCCGCGCCGATCGCCATCCCGTTCTTGGCCCCGATCAATTCCTTGAGCTGATCCAACGTCCGATGACACTCGTAATTCTCATCCGCATCGTTTTGCAAAAACTGGTAAACGTCGCGAATCATTCCCGCGCCGGGATTCACTCCGTCGATGAAAAACTCCTGCGTCCGCGTATCGGCATAGTTAAAAAGCAATTCACAAACCGAGGACTCACCATCACGCCCCGCACGCCCCGCCTCCTGATAATAAGCCTCCACACTTCCGGGGATCTCAAAATGAACGACGAAGCGCACGTCGGAACGGTCAATCCCCATCCCGAAAGCATTGGTCGCTACCGCAATATCGGCCCTGCGGGAGATGAAGGAATTCTGGGTCCTTTCCCGCTCCTGGTCCGACATCCCGCCGTGATAGGCCACACACTTCAGCCCCCACGAATGAATGGTCTCGGCCACTTCCTCGACCTTCTTCCGTGTCGCGCAGTAAACAATCCCCGTCTTGTGCTCCGTCACGACGTGCTTCAGCCGCGCATACTTCTGAGCCACTTTCTCGACCGCCGTAATGGTGAAACTGAGATTGGGGCGCTCAAATCCACTGATGCTTTCAAATGGATCACGGAGCTTGAGGACACCCCGAATATCAGCCCGCACAACCGGAGTCGCGGTGGCAGTCAACGCCACGCACTGCGGACGTCCCAATTTATCGAGCGCCGAGCCCAACCGCATGTAGTCCGGCCGGAAATCATGGCCCCATTGACTCAGGCAGTGGGCCTCGTCGATCGCCACCATCTCAATCGGCACCTCGCGCAGAGCCTCCATAAACGACGCGGCCCGAAATCTCTCCGGCGCAATGTAAACCAAGCGGTAGTCCCCCCGCTTCATCCCCTCCAGACGCTCGCGTTGCTCCGGCCAGCTCAGCGTGGAATTGATCAAGGTGACCGCGACCTTTCTCTCCACGAGCGCGTCCACCTGATCCTTCATCAGGGCAATCAAGGGGCTCACCACCAACGTTACCCCCTCCCGGCAAAGTGCCGGAAGCTGATAGCACAGCGACTTCCCACCGCCCGTGGGCATCACCACCGAGCCGTCACGGCCCGAAAGAATATCCGCAATCACGGTTTCCTGGCCATCAAGGAAATCTTCGAAGCCAAAGACTTCTTTGAGAACGAGGCGGGCTTTTTCGATGGGCGACATTGTCATGGATTCAATTGAACAAGAAAAAATGTGCAAGAAAATCAAATCGATTGCACGGATTCAGCATTGTGCCACATTCCTTCCAAAGACAATTCCAATGAAGAAATTATCCCTATTCGCCTCCGCCACGCTTCTCGCCACTTCCATGACCTACGCCGCTGGCGAGGGTTGGATGCACGACTTTGAAGCGGCCAAGGCTCAAGCAGCCAAAGAAAACAAAGATCTCCTCATCGACTTCACCGGCTCCGACTGGTGCGGTTGGTGTATTAAGCTCAACAAGGAAGTCTTCAGCCTCGATCCCTTCAAGAAAGGAGTGGCTGACAAATACGTCCTCGTGGAGCTCGACTATCCCAACGATAAGTCAATTCTCGATGAGAAAACGATCAAGCAAAACGAAGAGCTTCGTGAAGTCTACCCCGTCAAAGGCTTCCCTACCATTCTCCTCACCGATGCCCAGGGCCGCCCGTATGCCCAAACCGGCTACCAAAAGGGTGGTCCCGAAGCCTACCTGACTCACCTTTCCGAACTCCAGGAGGCCAAAACGAAGCGCGATGAAGCCTTCGCCACCGCTGAAAAGTTAGAAGGTGTGAAGAAAGCGAAAGCCCTTTATAGCGCCCTCAACGAGACGCCGGACGCCTTTCAGAGCCTCTACTCCGACACCGTGAACGAGATTATCAAGCTCGATCCCGAAGACGAAACCGGATTGGCCGCCGCCGAAAAGGCCAAGGCTGCTCAGGCCAAGTTCGAAAGCAGCCTCCAGGCCGCCATGGAATCAGACAACACCGACGAAATCATCAAACTGGTCGATGCCCACATCGCCGAGCATAAGATCGAAGGTGAGGAAAAACAGCAGATGCTCACCGTTAAGATCAACCCCCTCCTCAGCACGGGCAATTTCGACGGAGTCGAAGCGCTCCTCGACGAAATTATCGCAATCAGCCCGGACTCACGTTTGAGCAAATCCATCGAACAATTCCGCGCCACCCAGCTTCCAACGATCAAAGAAAAAGCCGCAGAGAAAGCCGCAGAGAAAGACGAGTAATCGCCTTCCCCACGATCACTTAAAAAACGCGCAGAGCCCAAAAAGCTCTGCGCGCTTTTTTTGTGCCTCGAGTTCTTTGCAAGTAGGTCTAGTGAAGAGGATCCAATCCCGGCGTGACTGCCGAACGACTGTATACTGCGGACAAACTGCGCCATCGCACGCTGCATCCGCACTTCCGTGATAGCTCGATCACCGTAAACGCCCGTGAAGAGAACGCCGTATCAACCTGCCTCCAAAATTCCAAAATCCTTGCACCCGTCTCCCAGCCTTCTAACTTCACTGACAACATGAGTTCACTCAAAGTTCATAACGCAATGTGGCCCGGCCTTGTCGGGAAAGAAGACGGCACCGACCACCCACCCATCTCGCTCGAGCGCATGCTTGAGCTCACCGAAAACTCCGATGTCGGTGGCCAAAAATACGACGGCATCGACGCCTTCATCTTCCACCCGCACACCGACCCCGACGCCTCCGAGGACGAGCTGAAAAAAATCGCCGACCTCATCGCCTCCAAAAACCTCAAAGTCGGCACCCTCGTCGCCCCCGTCTGGCCAGGCACCGTCGGAGGCTCCGCCTTCGGCTCACAGAGCGACCGCGACAACTTCGTCCTCGCCGTCAAAAAAGCCTGCCGCGTGGCCCACATCTTCAAAGCCCACGGCGTTCGTGAATACGGAGCCATCCGCATCGACACCGCCGGAGGAGTGGAAGACTGGGCCAAGGACCCCGTCGGCAACACCGCGCTGGCCGCCGAAACCATCCAACGCGCCGCCGCCGTCGCCGCCGACAACGGCGAACGCCTCGCCATGGAAGGTGAAATCTGCTGGGGCGGCATCCATTCGTGGAAGGACGCCCTCGATCTCCTCGAAGCCATCGGCCTGCCTGACACCGTCGGCTTCCAGTCCGACCTCGCCCACACCTACCTCTACCTCCTCGGCTACAACGCCCCCGAACATGCCCTCGTCAACGAAGGCCACACCGAGGAAGAATTCTGGCCCGCCTACCGCACCATGGTCGATAAACTCCGCCCTTGGACCATCGACTTCCACGTCGCCCAGAACGACGGAACCGTCCACGGCACCGGCGCGCACGACAAAACCGGCCGCCACTGCCCCGCCGACGATCCCAAGGGCAAACTCGACATCGTCAAATGCTCCCAGGAATGGCTCAAAGACCACGCCGACCGCAAGATCGAGCACATCTGCTGGGACGGCTGTATGTTCTCCAACGAACTGTTAGAAGAGCAGCAGACCTGGAACACCATCCTGGACACGATGCTCAAAGTCCGCGACGCGGTCTGAGCCCTCGCTTCCTCATCATCCCGAGCTTATTCTCCCGGTATTTGAAGCCTTTGGAGCAAGCAATCCCCGGACCCGTCTCCTGGAAACGCATGAGTGAAGGAATTGAAAAAGTAAAAGACCGCCTCAAGCGTGCCGCCGCCGCCCTTGAGAAGGCTAATATCGACTACGCCGTCATCGGTGGAAACGCCGTCGCCGCCTGGGTCTCGCGCGTCGATGACCCCGTTGTCCGCAACACCCGCGATGTCGATCTTCTCGTCAGGCGATCAGATATGGACGCCCTCACCCGTGCCCTGAGCGACGCAGGCTCTATTCACAAGAAGGCCTCCATCATGGGAAGAAAGGGTCACATCGAAATGTTCCTCGACGGCCCCGGCGCGAAAGCCCGCGACCGCGTCCACCTCATCTTCGCCGGAGAAAAGGTGAGAGAAGACTCACTCGAACCTTCCCCGGAAGTCGAGCAGGTCGATCCCTCAAATCCCGATTTCAAACTCCTCGATTTAGCCGCATTGGTCACCATGAAACTCACGTCATTTCGAGACAAAGACCGGGTCCACCTCCGAGACATGATCGAGATCGGCCAGCTCGACTCAAGCTGGCTCGAAAAGATCCCCCACGCTCTTCGCGCCCGCCTCCAAGAACTCCTCGACGACCCAGAGGGATAAGGAAACCCTCATCCTGCAAAGATGCCCAATTCAAATTCTCGCCGACGAACACTTTTGCTGATCGTCCTGGGTCTCGGCGTCCTCGCTCTCATTCCCTTTGCAATTCAACGTGCGGCCAAGAGCGAGAACGGAGACGGCTCCCCAGCTTCCCGAACGAAAGGGATCCCAAACAAGCCCCGGTTCGCGAAGCACCTCCACCAGCCGCAGCCAACGCTCCCCCTCTCCAGATCTCCCTCCCAGCCACACAAGCGACGACCTAAAAAGCTTCCACCTCCCGCCCACCGAACTCAGAAACGTCTCCCTCGATGAAGCCCTGAGCATTCTCACGGTAGAATATCGCCGCATCTGTCGGCTTACAAAAGAAGGACCCATCCCCTTTCAATAGTCCATCGAAGGAGCTGCCGACCCCATCAACTTCCTCACCCTCGAAGGCGACCTCCTCACCAACTTAAATCTGATCGCAGCCATCGCGGGCACCAAACTGGAAATCGACGGCCACCAACTCACCTTTCGCGAAGTCAAAGAAAACGACATCGTAAGCCGTCGATGGACCGTTCCCCCACCTTTCGAAGTATTTCTCGGCGCAACCCTCGCAGCCACCCCCAACGTTGAAGGTCATGATCAAATCGCCGAATACCTTCGTCGCCTCAATCTCTCAAAAAAGGAAGACGCGCTTTCCTACCTCAAAAGCAGCGCAAACCTCACCGTCACCTCAGCCCCCCAAATCCAATATCGTTTCGACAGCCTCACCAACGCGGCAGGCCACAATTTCCCGATCCAAACCATCCTCCAATTTCAGGGTGAGGACAGTCAGACCATCCCGGTCGGGGTCGCCTCCGGCTTCGCAGGAGGCATGACCCTCGACACCCGTTTCGGTGCCAATTTCGCCAACACGCAATTGTTGGTCAGTGCCGAAGAACTTGGATTTGGCAGAGAGATCCGGGTCGTCTGTCCAGCGACAACTCCCCATCTTCCATGATGGCGTCAATCCGATCACCAACGATATCGGTTACGAAAAACGGGACAGCGCCATCGTCGATTACTGTGGAATGATGCCCATTTTCTCCCACCAAGAGGATGATCTGGATTCTTTCCGCACCATCACCTGTCAGTTCTACATCAATGGCAGCGCCGGGCAGACCCAAATTGCAGAGGCCTTTGGCATCAATGTCCAGGCCCTCAAGCGATGGGTCAAACGCTTCCGCGAAAAAGGCTCCAACACCTTCTACCAGCCACCCGAAACACGAGGGAATTCTACCGTCCTGACTCCAGAGGTTCGCACCAAAGCCCAGCTCCTCCTCGACACCGGAACGAGTGTTTCAGAGACGGCCAGGGAACTCGACATCGGCTACGATACCGTGCGCAAGGCGATCGCCGATGGACGACTCGCTAAAAAAAAAGACAGCGCAAAACGATGATCAAAATCAAAGCCCTCCGCTCGCCGTGGAGTCCGCCCTGGGCCCTGCCGTCCGTCGAAGTCAGGTGCTCTGAGACTAGGATCAATAGCACTCGGTAGAGCGAAGGATTGGCAGAACTTTTGACTGCGGCGAGGATCGCCGCTTTCAATCGGACGGCAGGGCGCACGGCTTGGGTTCCGGTTCAAAGCTCCGATTCTCGGAGCACTCAAAAGCGGAAGCTCGCTCCGCTCCGCTCGCGCAAGGGCGGCCCCGCGCAGATCCTGGCAGAGACGATGCACGCCCATCACCGAGATGAAGCCCGAGGCCTGGCGCAGCAGATCATGGCGACCGAAGCCAACCTGCGCCCCGACCCCGAAGCAGGCACCCTCACCGTGGAAATCGACAGCCTGAGCACTCCCCGCGACAACACCGCACTGGAACACCTCTGCGCCGAACTGACCGAAACCCAAACAATTTACCCCGGCACAAAACTGCGCCTCATCTACAAGAAGGTATCATAACCACTTCCGTCGAAGTCAGGTGCTCTGAGACTAGGATCAATAGCACTCGGTAGAGCG
>Ga0209390_10000373_pt1 | contig 87064 bp, 78 predicted proteins | sample BON01_FD_187212 | JGI IMG/M metagenome (GOLD analysis project Ga0209390, IMG submission 187212) | Freshwater microbial communities from Lake Bonney liftoff mats and glacier meltwater in Antarctica - BON-01 (SPAdes) (version 2) | ecosystem: Environmental > Aquatic > Freshwater > Ice > Glacier... | reverse complement strand
GCGCCTTGTCTTGTTCCGGAAGGACGCTCACTTCGAGTGGGTTCTCTCCCTGTTAATTCATTGTAGTGGACTCTTTCATGCCATTCCAAGGCCCCCCTTTTTACGCTTTTTGTTCAGCCCAAAGTTTCACCTCTCCTCACCATCACTTTATCCTCTCAGAGAAAAGAGCCCGGGGGTGGGGCTGCGGGTTCGCCTTCAATTCTGTCGACGCCGGGAGGTTTTCGGCGCTTACCGGCGGCGCGCGTCTTTTCCTTTCCCGGGTCTCAATCCTATTCGTCCATGACGGCACTGTCATTCTGTACGCATGGCCCTGTCATGTAGCTGCGCTATTTCGTGAACCGGCATGAACCATTCCATCGCACCCGTCGTTGGACGACGTCGCCGCCCTGCTGACCGCCGGCAAAGCGTGTGGCCTGGATCCGCCTGTTTGGTTCCGGTGTTGGTGGGTGCCGGATTGGTGTTGTCCGGATGCGCACATTTTCAGGATGCGCCCCTTTCAGTTCAACGATCAGATGAGGACTTTCGCGCCCGCACGCTGGCGGATCCCGGTCTGAAATCCTATTTCGAATTGAATTGTCTAACGGGAGAATGGCCGCGTCCGGTCTGGGATTTTGACGCGCTCACGCTCGCGGCATTTTATTATCAACCCGCCCTCGACGTCGCCCGCGCCAGCTGGGGCGTCGCGACCGCCGGGGAAACCACGGCCGGGGAACGGCCCAACCCGACGCTCAGTGTCAGCCCCGCCTACAATTCCACCACGGCCATTCCTTCCCCGTGGATCGTGACGCCGTCGCTTGATATTCCCATCGAGACCGCCGGCAAACGCGGTTACCGCATCGCGCAGGCAACGCACCTTTCCGAAGCCGCCCGGTTAAACATCGCCTCGGTGGCCTGGCAGGTGCGCAGCGGCGTGCGGCGAAGTCTGGTGAATTTGGACGCGGCACGCGCGACGGTCTCGCTTTTGCAGGAGCAACAAACGAGTCAGACGGAAAACTTGCGTCTGCTCAAACTCCAGTTTCAGGAGGGGGCGATCTCCGCGTTTGAATTGGCCCAGGCCGGGTTGGCGACGGACAGCACCCGTCTGGCGATGCACGATGCCGAACGTCAGCAGGCGGAGGCACTGGTGCAACTCGCCCGGGCCGTCGGCATTCCCACCAGCGCGCTGGATGGCGTGGAGTTATCGTTCGAAAGTGTCCGGGTGTTGCCCGGGGAAATTCTTCCGGAAGAAGCGCGACGGCAGGCTTTGTTTAATCGCGCCAACATTCGCAGTGCGCTTGCCGAATACGCCGCCACGCAGTCCGCGCTGCAACTTGAAATTGCGAAACAATATCCGGATATCCATCTGAGCCCGGGTTACGAATTTGATCAGGGCAACAACAAGTGGTCGCTCGGAGTGTCGGTCACGCTTCCGGTGCTGAACCACAATCAAGGAGGAATCGCTGAAGCGCAGGCCCGTCGCACGGAAACGGCCGCCAGATTCAACGCGCTGCAGGCCGCTACGGTGGCGGATGTCGATCTCGCCATAGCCGGTTATCGTGCGGCGCTCCAGAAACAGGCGGTTGCGGAGGTGATGGGGTCGAATCTGAAAAAGGCGGAAGCGAACGCGCGCGCACTGCTCGACGTCGGGGAGATTTCAAAGGCCGATCTGACGGCGTTGCAAATCCAGTTCAACGCCGACGCGCTGGCCCGGCGGGATGCCCTGACGCAGGCGCAACAAGCCCGGGGTCAGCTGGAAGACGCCCTCCAAAGTCCTGCCGATCTGCTGCCATCCGCCGAATCCTCACCGCGAACCGCGCAGTTGAAAACCGTCGTTGCCGACAACGATTCAGTGAACCTGAAATGAAACAATTTTTAAGACTTCGGTCCCGACTGATCACGCGGCAAAAATTTCGGTCTGCTTTCGCGACTCTCGCTGTTGTGGGGGCCGTGGGCCTGACGGGTTGCAATCCCGCCGGGACTGCGGAGGAGCCCGCCACGGTCACTGAAGTGGCCGTTCATATTGCGCAGGTAAAGCGTGCGACGCTGCACACCTACGTGGAGGCCTACGGCTCGGTTGAACCCGAGCCGGCAGGTGGCGGTCAACCTGCGGGCAGAGCACGGCTCGCTGCGCCCGTCGCGGGAGTCATCCTGGCCGTGCCGGCCCAGGAAGGGGAGCACGTGGAAGCGGGCGCGGTCGTCGTGAGGCTGGACGACCGGCTGGCGCTCGCGAATCTGGCTTTCGCGGAACAACAGTTTGACCGACAAAAGAAACTGCTGGCCCTCGAGGGCGCTTCTGAAAAGACATTCCAGGAAGCCAGCCAGCAAGTTGCCGCTGCCCGAGCACAACTCGCGTTCGTGCAACTGACGACGCCGATCTCCGGAATCGTGGCCCGCATTGACGTCCAGCCAGGCCAGGTGGTGGACATGAACACCGTCGTTGCCGAGATCGTCGACCTCGCCCGTTTGATCGTCACGGTGAACATTCCCACCGAGGAAGCTGCGACGTTGAAGACCGGTCAGCCGGCTGAGTTTTTCTCCAATGGCAACGAGGATTCCCCCTCCACCGGCAAGGTATATTTCATCAGTCCACAGATTGATCCGAAGACGGGAACGACGCTCGTGCGCTTGACGATCGCGGCCAACACCGGATTTCGCCCCGGCCAACTGGTGCGAGCGCGCATCGTAAGCGAGGAGCGCGCGGACCGGCTGGTGGTCCCGGTCGCAAGCGTGGTCACGGATGTTGAAGGGCACAGCATCATTGCGGTGGTTTCCGGCGACACCGCGACGCAACAGCCGGTGACCATCGGGGTGCGCGACGCCGGGTTAGTGGAAGTCGAGGGAGAAGGATTAAAGGATGGCGACACTGTGGTCACTGTCGGGGCCTACGGTTTGCCGGAACAAACCAAGGTCAAGATCGTCAGCGAGTAGGCCCCCGAGGATTTTTACGGCGCCATGAATACCAGATCTTCGCTCGGCCAATTCGCGACGCACCACGCGATTTCCATCACGTTCGTCACGTTTGCCCTGTGTCTGGCGGGCATCTACGCGGCGTTGCACATGCCGTCGTCCGTGTTCCCACAAACGAATTTTCCGCGCGTCGTAATTCTCGTGGACAACGGCGTGATGCCGGGCGACGAAATGATGGCAACCATCACGCGGCCCATCGAAGAATCGATGAAGGACATTCCCGGAGCCGTGACGATCCGCTCGGCCACCGGTCGCGGCGCGGCGGAGATCAACGTCTTCTTCAACTGGCAGGTGGACATGATCCAGTCCGAGCTCTACGTGCTGGGCCGCCTCGCCCAAATCCGCTCGATTCTGCCGGCCACGGCAACGACCACGACCTGGCGGCTGACGTTCTCCGCGTTTCCGATTGTGGGCGTGAGCCTGACCAGTCCGACACGTGACATCACTTCGCTCTGGGAAACCGCGCGTTACGATTTGAAACCGCGTTTCCTGCGCATCCCCGGTGTGGCGCGTGTCGATCTCGTCGGCGGGCGCACCCCTGAGTACCACGTCATTGTTGATCCGGCGAAGCTGATGGCCGCGAATCTCGGCCTGTCGCAAATCACTGATGCGCTGGGGAACAACAACTTCATCGCACCCGCCGGAATGCTGGAGGAGAACTACCAGCTCTACCTCACCACGGTGGACGGCCGCATGCGTTCAGCAGAGGACATTGAAAATCTCGTCATCACCGTGACCGATGGACATCCGATTCAGGTGAAAGATGTGGCCAAAGTTGAACGCGGCCCAGAACCGGTGTTCAATGTCGTCACCGCCGAGGGAGTCAACGCGGTGTTGCTCAACATCCGCAGCCAGCCGGACGGCAGCACGCTCGACATCGCCACCGCCCTGCATTCCGAATTGAACGCGCTAAAGACCGAATTGCCGCCGGACGTGAGGCTCGCGTTTTTCTACGATCAATCCCAGCTCGTGCGCGAATCGGTCCGGAGCGTGTGGGAAGCCATTCTCTTCGGCCTCGTTCTCTCGGTGATCATCATCTACCTCTTTTTGAAAAACTGGGGAACAACCCTGACGGCCACCGTTGTGATCCCTGTCACCGTGCTCGTCACCATTGTTGCGATGAAGCTGCTGGGCATGAGTTTCAACCTGATGACGCTCGGCGGCATCGCGGCGGCGATCGGTCTGGTCATTGACGATGCCATTGTGGTGGTTGAGGCGATCTACGCCAAGATCGCTGCGGGCCGGCCGCGACTCGATGGAATTCAGGAAGCGATCGGCGAGATCTTTCGCCCGCTCGTTGCTTCCACCCTCACGCCGGTGGTCGTGTTCATTCCGCTGGCCTTTCTCGACGGCATCGCGGGAGTCTTCTTCCGCGCGCTCGCGATCACCATGGTCGTTTCGTTGCTTTGTTCCCTGGTGCTCGCCATCACGCTCACGCCGTCGCTTGCGGCGTGGTTCATCCGCGACCGCAAACATCCGGATCACGGACACGAACCCAAGAACGCCGAAGGTGGCTTTCTGCTGCGACGGCTCATCGCGATTTACGAAGTGGCGGTGTGCGCAGCCCTGCGGTTGCGCTGGCTCACGCTCCTCGTTTGCGCCCTGGTCGGGGCGGGCGGGGGGTATCTTTATCTGAACATGGAGAGCGACTTCCTGCCCGCGATCGATGAGGGAGGCTTTGTGATTGATTACGTCGCACCGCCGGGCACGAGCCTCACCGAGACGTCGCGACAACTGCTTCAAGCCGAGGCCATCCTGCGGACCAACCCGGATGTCGAAAGTTATTCACGGCGGACCGGCGCGCGCCTGGCCCTGGCCATCGCCGAACCGAACACCGGCGATTTTTTGGTAAAGCTGAAGAATGACCGCAAGGTGGCAACCGAAGACGTGATTTCCCAGCTGCGCAAACAATTTCATGAAACCATTCCCCGAATAGAATGGGAATTCCCCGGCATTCTCGGGGACCTGATCGGCGACCTCACCTGGTCACCCCAGCCAATCGAAATCAAACTCATCTCGACCGACCTCGACTGGTTAAAAAAGAAAGCGTCGGAAATCCAGGAGAGCATCAACCAGGTCAAAGGGGTCGTGGATACGTTTGACGGACTGACCGCCACCGGCAATGCGCTGGACCTGCGGGTGCGTGAATCCGAGGCGCAGCGCTTCGGCCTGACCGCCAGCGATATTTCCACGGCGTTGAGCACAGCGCTCCTCGGCCAGACAGCGTCGAGCGTGCTGGAGGGCGACCGCGTTGTCGCGATCCGGGTCGTCCTCGACAAAAAGCAACTCGGCACGTTGGCGGACATTCTCAATCTGCCGATCCGCACGCCCGCCGGACTCACGGTGAAGCTCTCGCAAGTTGCGGACGTGGTCGAAGAGCCGGGACAGATCGAGCTACGCCGTGAGGATCTCCGGCAGCTGGTCGCCGTCACCGCCCGGCTTGAAGGCCGCGACCTCGGCAGTGCGATGGCAGAGATCCGTGCGAAACTGGCGGAGGACAAATCGTTGACGCCCGGCACGGTCGAGTTTGGCGGGCTGTATCAACAGCAACAGGAATCCTTCCGCAACCTGATGTTCGTGCTGGCGATGGCGATCTTTCTCGTGTTCACCGTGCTCCTCATCGAGTTCCGTTCATTCTACGAACCCATCGCGATCGTCTTCGGTGCGGTGCTCGCGCTGTTTGGCACGGTGCTCGCCCTCTGGCTGACGGGCTCGACGTTGAACATCGTGAGTTTTCTTGGCGCCATCATCGGCGTCGGCATCGTGGCCAAGAACGGAATTCTGATGCTTGATTTCGTGAGGCATCTGCAGGCCGAGGGCGCGGGGCTGGAAGACGCCATCGTGCGTTCCGGCCATCGTCGTCTGCGTCCCGTGTTGATGACCTCGCTGGCCGCCGCGCTTGGCATGTTGCCGTTGGCGTGGGGAATCGGCAGCGGCGCGGCCATGCTCAAGCCACTGGCCATCGCCGTCATCGGCGCGCTCTGCATTTCCATCCTGTTTTCCCTGATCGCCACGCCGACGGTTTATTATCTGATGCTCCGGCGGTTCAACCGGGCCTCGGTCGCGGAATAATTAGATCGAACGCGGTTGGGACGTCGACCGGACTGCAACAGTTTCGTTAGCAGGCGTGCGTTGATCACTTTCCGGCTATGACTTGGCCAGCGCACTCCAGTCGCCGCCTGACAGAACGCGCGCCTTGATCACAGTGTTGCGCCCGTTGGGTTTGATCGGGCCATCATACTTTTTTGCGTTCGGTGAAATCTTTCCGCCAGCCAGCCGCGGATCAGAACCGTTGGTCGTGTAATATATGGATCCTTTGGAGGAGGAGTTGAGAGCAACTCCCGCGCTAGCCTGCCTGATCTCCGGCGGTTCGACATCGGGAATCAATCCCTGCGCAAACAACTGGCCGAGCACGATGTCGCTGCGTTTCGGGATGTATACATTCGCGATCCGGCTCACTTCCTTCCGCCAGTCGTCGTCGCGGTTGAACGGGCCTTCGATCGGATTACCGTCCTGGTCAAAGCGCGGAGGCGGGTTCATCGCAAAGGTTTGTTCCACATCCCCCCAGCGCGCGGATTCGGCGATGACAGCAGATTCCAGCTCCTTCGTCCGGGCGAGAAACCGTTCCCGCAACGCCTCCGACGTCAGCACGCCGTCGTTGAAGAAATGTTTGTTGATACGATCCGCCACGCGCAACCGGAACTCGGCGTTCTCCATCAACAATTGGAAGAACGACTGCGGGCTGCTGTTCTCCACGCGTTCGCCGGTCTTGAACGGGCCGGTGCGATCCTCGTTCAGTTCGAGCATCGTGTGTTCGGCGTCCCAGACGAAGAAGCGGAAGCCGTCCTCGCCGCCGCGTCGCCTCATGGCGTGGTAGTTGTTCGGGTTCCGGTTGCCGCTGAAGGCGCTGACCGGCGCGTCGAGATTTCCACCCCAGAAAATGATCAGCATGTAGTCGATGAGATTGTCCACATCGAGCAGGTTCTCCATCGCCGGATTACGTGTGCCATCGGGATTGCGGCCCTGCAGCGCGAAGTAGTTCCGGTTGTCGGACATGTCGTCCGTGATCGCCTTGAACAACTTGTTCCACGTCTCCATGTCACCGTCGGTTGGAATCATCGTGTAGGTACTTCGGCGGGTGGTGAAACCGGAGTCTACCTTCACGACGTCATAATCGGATTTCTTGCCGCCGAGATAGGTCGCGCCGTAGGAGGCTTCGACACGTTCACAGGTGTTGTAGATACCCCAATAATGGCCGTTGATGTAGAGGTGGATGAACTCGCCGCGCGAGGCGGGCTGCTCCATTGCCAGCTGCAAATCGCGGTTGAACTGGTCGCGGACGAAAATGCCGCGCGGGTCACCGCCGAGGCTCCAGGAATAATTCTGGAAGGTGCGCAGATCGATGTTGTCGAATTCCTGCGCGCCGTCTTTGCCGAACAGCGGATACTTCAACTTGGACGGGCCGTACTCATCCCGGAAGAACAGCCGGAACGCATGCTTCGGATTGATCGGCAGCCGGCTGAACCCGCCGCGCACGCGGATGCCGCAATCCACCTGAAATCCTTCTTTCCCGTCCGGCAGAATCATCTCCACCGACGTTGGCCGTTCGGACTCGCGGCCCTGCTCGCCCGGGTTGGAATACACGCCGTTTTTCTCGCCGAACATATCGTCCATGTCCGTGACGACGGACACGCTCGGCAGTGATTTCAGGCCGGCGATGATTTCGCCGCTGAACCTTGGATCATTCACGATGCGCGGGTCCATGCCGTAATCCACCTGATTGGCCCCCCACAGATAGGGAAACCCTTCCGGCGGCAGCCCGTCCGGTGACTGATGAATCACATCGGCCGGAAACAGAAACGTCCGGGTCGTGATTTTTGCGGGACTGAAGTCGGTCTTGAACGCGGTGACGCGAAGAACGCTGGTCTTGTTGATTGGCAACGGGGTCGTGTACGTCTCGCCGTTCTCCGCCGTCGGTTCCGAACCGTTGGTCGTATAACGGATCACCGCCCCCGGTGTTTCGGTGGTGAGTTCGAGTTTGAAGGGTTCATCAAACAACCCGTGCTGTCGGCTCAGCCTGACGTCGGCGACCTCGCCGAGCAACTCGCCGGCGTTGAGTTTGCCGGGGGTCGCTTTCAAAAAAAACCGTTCGAAATCAGCGGTCAGCTGGCCGGCCCGCCACTGTTCGCTGATGCCGTAGCTGGAGTCCGCTTCCTGTTTGGGATACCCAGGCTGATACTCCTGAACGACGACCGTGCCCTGATTGCCGACAACTGCCAGATAGTCCCCTTTCGCGCTCAGTTTGAAACTCGCGTGAAGCTGGCCGTCCGGGTTCGTACGATCCTTGCCGGAAGCGAAGATGAGTCGGCGCGCGCCCGGTGCAAGTGTCAGATTCGGCAGCGCCCATTTGGTTGGTTTCTTTTTGCTGTCTGTCAAGTGAAGCCCGGTCAGATCGACCGGTCGGTCACCGTAATTTCTCAGTTCGATCCAGTCGGAGTAATCACCGTCCTCGTCCTTCAACACAGAGTCGTTGGCGGCCATGATCTCGCTGATGATGACCGTTGGCGAACCTGCGGCAGCCTGCGCGTCACAACGTTGTGACCCGACTGTAACAATCAGTGCGGAACAAAAAAAGGCGAGGGCCGGGGAGGGCGTCAGTCGGTGGAAAGGTTTCATGAGAACTGGAAAAAGAGTTGGTTGATCAGTTGAGTCGGTCCGGGTGCGACGTCATTTCTTCGCGCTGCGGGATTCGCGGATTTTCTGGAGTTCATCGGCGCTGGCAAGGCCGTCACCGTCGGCATCGAACACCAGCAACTCTCTCTGTTCCTCGAGGTAGCCGCCGCCGCCGCCACGTTTGTTCCCTCTGCCACCGCGTCCGACGACCTCTGAGGCGAACCTCAGATAAAACCCTACAATCGCGCCGTTGCGCATGTCGGCCTGTCCCCGGCCTTTTTCCGACTCGTCCAGCATTCCATCTCCGTTTGCGTCGTACATGATCAACGTGATCCTGGCTTCCTCCGCTTGGGCCTGCGGATACTCGGTACCATCGAATTCACCGTTCGTGTTTTTGTCGTAGACCAGGAGGTAGGCGAAGTAATCCCGGGCGTAACGCATCTGAACTGTCCGCACCTCGTTCATCATGATCGTCTTTTCCGGATCACTCAGGCTGCCGTCACCGTCAGCATCATACTTCGCCATCAGGATCGACTGCTCGGTGATCCGTGCCAGGCCCCATTCGCGCCCGTCCATGTCGCCGTCCTTGTTCTCGTCGTAATCTGCGAGCAGATCGGCCGGCAACTTCGATCCGCCACCGCCCTTCAGGCGTTGTTCCTTCGTTTCGAGCCGCATGGTTTCGCGTTCCCCGGCATCAAGTTTGCCATCGCCGTTCTTGTCGTACTGGGCAAGGAGCTCGACTCGCTTTTTTTGGAACGTGTCTTCGGCGGTTGACTGGCTTGTGCCGAGGAGCAATGCCCAGAATACGCAACCGAGAACCAAGTGGTGGCTTCTATTCATCATGTTAGATTGAGCAATCATAAATCTGGAACCAGGATCGTCCACAGGAATTCACCGCGGAGGTGCTGCGCTTGCGATTGTCGGCTCGGTGGCAGAACGAACCCACGGGAAACTCCTGCCCGTCGAAGATTGCCGCCCTTCTTTCACGAGTTCAATCCAGCGGGTGACATCGGTCCGATTGACTTGGGCGATATTCGAATACATGGCCGGGCAATGTCAGTTCGTTTCCGCTGCCGGGATCAGCTCCACGTGGTTGATCTCCAGTCCGGCATCTTCTTCGATGGTGAGGGCGTAGACCGTTTTCAATTCCAGCCCGGCCGGCGACGAACGAAGGCGGGGATCGAGCGCATGAAAGTTTGCGAGCGGCAATTTTACTTCCCATGTTTCACCGGCACTTGCGAGGTCCCCGGGTTGGACATCGATTTCAAACTTGCCGGAGAACACACCGCGCATTTTTTGCGTGCTGAATCCAAACCGCACCCGCGCGGTTTTCTCGGTGCGCCCACGGACCAGCAGCATCCCGCCTTCTTTCATCAACACCGGATGCTCTGATGTGCCGAGAACGGACAGCGCCGCAGCATAGAGCATCAAGGGCTCCCGGTCTTTCATCGGCCACGGCAATGGATCGGCACCCAATCGCGCGCGTTCGATGCCGTTGGGTTCGAGCCATGTGCCATACCTGACTTCGGGGGCCTTCCAAAGATCGCAAGCCCAGTAGTTGATCGGCGTGGGTTGGGCAAACACTTCCAACGGCGTGTTACGTCGCAGCGAGGCGATGACCTGCGAACCCTCCGGCACCTGAACCAGGCTGCCGTCCATGTGCTGCCGGACCGTCGCCGTTCCTTTGTTCACCCGGACGATGGTCGTGTTCTTGGATGTCTGAAGATCAAACTGCGTATCTTGCGATTCCACTTCAATCGTGGGCGTATACACCGTGACGGGAGCGGTTTGAGTGCGCGAAGAAGGGGTGATCCACATGCTGCCATGCTGGAGATTGAACCGCCGGTGATCCTTTTTCGAATCCAAAATGTTCAACTCGGACTGGCCGGCGACCGTCATCTGCAATCCATCGTCGAGGGTCATCTCGATCCATGAATCGCACGATTGAGATTCCAGAGTGTCCCCCGATCCGAGCAGCGTCCTGGCGTTCGGCGCGTTCTCCACTTCGCCGTTGAAACCAAATACCTGACTGGATCCGATGACTTTGTTGACGCTGACAAATCGTTTCTCCGTCGTCGGAATCTGACGGAAAAGAACGATCCCGAGCAAGACGATCACTGCCGCCGCAATCAGTGGACGCAGCCAGCTCTTGAAATCCACGCGCACAACACTCGAAGTCGGCGCGAGCGGTGCCTGCTTCCTGGCGTGCAATTCAGTCTGCCCGGCCAACAAGGTGCGCTCACCGTCGGCGAACGTTACCGCCTGCTCGGCCACCGAACGCAAGAACTCACGTGCGCCCGGGTCGGTTCGCAACAGCTCGGACACTTGAGCGCGCTCGTCTGGATTCAGTCGATCGTCCAGATAGCGAATCAAGAGCTCTTGTTTTTGTTCTTCGTTCATCATTGCGCGGCGAACCTTCTACAACGTTTCACCCGCCCGCTTGATGCGGGCTTCAATGCAATTCTTCAGGCTCTGATGCAGTCGCGATACACGCTTGTAAACCGCGTTCAAACCGGCCCCGAGCTGGTCGGCCACTTCTTCGCAACTGTAACCTTCAAAATAGCGGAGCCTCAGCAACTTCTTCGAATTCTCGGGCACTGAATCGAGACATTCGCGCAACGCATCGACGCGCGTGCCGGTTGAGGCCGCAGGCTCCGTGAGCCAGTCGTTCTCCAGGATTTCGAGAATGCCATCATCCAGACACTGGGTCTTGTGCTTGTGCTTGCGCAACCAGTCGATGCCTTCGCGTCGCGCCGTGATGAATGCCCAGGAACGCGCCGCCGCTTCCGAATCAAACGTCACGTCACGGGTCATTGCCTTGAGCGCCACGTTTTGAAATATATCCTCCGCCGCATGGGTGTCATGCACCACCACCCACGCGGCCGCCAAGATCCGGCTGCGCCAGGTCATGAGCGTCTGCAATACTTCGTGTTCGTTGAGTGGCATGGTGGTTAACTGAAGAGTAAACGCCGCCCGGCCCGTTGTCCTGACATCAATTTTAGATTTTTTCGCGCGGTCCTTCCGTCAAGCTCCGGATTGGGGAAATCGGGCCGCGATTTGGACTGTCGGTGTCGTCATGTTGCCCAACGAAAACCAACCGGAGCGCGGACGGGTGGTGGTCCTAATGGTACCCCGGCCCGTGGCGGTAGTCGTCGACCCTCCCGACGCTCTTACCGACACTTTTTTTGGTGTAACCAAAACCACCGGTGATGATGCGCCGAATGGGTTCACCCGTTTCAGGATGTCGGATGAGCGCCACCTCGGTCATGCTTTGCTGGATTTCAAAACGTACGGGCCGGGTCGTGGTATCCTTCGGAATCGTTTCGTAAACATAAGTCGCCATCCCTCATTATTAGTCAACCCACGCCGGGACAGCGAGCGATTATTCAAACCTCTTCGAATCCAGCCTATCCAGAAACTCGGGCGTCCGGTTTCCTAACCTCATCGGAAAGCGGTGGTTGGAAAAATTAACTGGGCATGATGTCGTGCGCGCCTCACTGCTTCAACAATAGTGTCAGGCGACATTGAGCGTATAACTAATTCGACCGCACATAAGCCAGAAGCTGACGAGCCGGTTTATTTTTATGAATTTACGGCGACGCTTCGCATCAGTGGTGACAACCTGGATTTCGATGAGATTTCGCAGACACTTGGACTCACCCCAACGCACACGTACCAGAAGGGAGAGCGGCGGAACAATGATATGTGGAGTTACACGGCACCGGTTGCCAGAGAGCCGCCGCTCGAAGAGCACATCATGGCACTTTGGGATTCAGTTCGTCCGCACATTCCATATTTGCGTGACCTCAAGCGAAAATTTCATTTGGATATTTTTTGCAGTTATCGCAGCAACAGCGCCACGGCGGGTTTTCAGGTCAGCCCTCGATGCCTCAGATTATTTTCCGAGCTTGAGGTGCCATTCGGAGTTTCAGTTATTATCTCTTGATTCTATGATGCCGCCAAACACCAATCGAGTGGCCGGGAGTGATTAACTCGAGGCTCGCCACCACCGGTCATGCGGGTTCCCGAACCATCGGGATTCCGATGAGGCTCCCTGTGTTTGGTCGGGGGAGTGAAGCGCAATCCACTGAGTTTTTATGGCATGCGCTCCCCGGGAACGATCAGGTGCGTTTGAAAGTGAGGGTCAACTGGACGCCCTGAATGCCGAAAGGTGGGGCTCGCGCGGAGTGGGACGAACGAGCCTGCGCTGTCTCGAGGAAAGTCCGGAATCCTGCCGGGTCCCGAATGAATGAAGGCGTCGAACCTCCGAAGGGCTTGGGGTACGAGCGACACAAGGCCGGAGAATGGAGACCGCGCCGTGCGCTCAAAGTTCGTTCGGAGAACTCACTCCACCTTGCCCCACGCTTTCGAACACACCCCTCACGTCTGGAACAGCTTTCCATTTACGTCTTGCCCGGGAATACTCCGCCACCTCTTTGATGGCGCGCGCTACCGACAACCGTTCCCGACTCGTTCAACCGCTGCTGATCTTCGGCGTCTGGACGTTGATTGGGCTTTCGTTCGCCGGACAATTCTTCATCGCCAGCTCCCAACTCGGGCGACCCGTTTCCTGGCAGATCGCGTTGAGCCACTCGCTGGCGGACTGGTACGTCATCGCGGTCCTTTCGATTCTGCCGTTTGCGCTGTCGCGACAATATAGGTTGGACGGTCCGCAGTGGTGGCCCCGTTTTTTTCTGCACTTGGTCGCGAGCGGATTGTTCTCCGTTCTGTTTGTTTTAGTCCGGAGCGTGGTCGCAGTTTGGCAGTTGCCGCCCGGCTCCGCATCGCCCGATTTTTTGGCCATGGCCCAGACGCTTCTCGTGAAGACCTGGCATTTCAACATGCTGATCTACTGGGTCATTCTCAGCGTGGCCCACGCGCTCGCGTTTTATCGCGGATACCAGGAACGCGAAGCCCGGACCGCCGAGCTGGAACGCAGCCTCGTTGAAGCCCGGTTGCAGGCGTTGCAAATGCAGCTGAACCCACACTTTCTGTTCAACACATTGCATGCGATTTCCGCGCTCATGCATGAGAATGTCGATGACGCCGACCGCATGATTGCCCGCCTCAGCGAACTGCTCCGACACGCGCTCGAATCCACCGATCAACATGAGGTCACGTTGGAAACGGAACTGTCGTTTCTCGAACGCTACCTCTACATCGAACAGACGCGGTTCGGTGAAAGACTGGAAATTCAGTGGGCAATTGATCCGGCGACACGAACGTTGATGGTGCCCAACCTCATTTTGCAACCGCTGGTGGAGAACGCGGTGCAACACGGAATCGAGCCCTACTCGGCGCCGGGAACGGTGGCGATCCGTTCGCGGATCGAATCGGACCGGCTGGTGTTGGAAGTTTCCAATTTTGGCAGTGCGCAGGAACCGGTCGAGATTCACGATGGCGTCGGCCTTTCCAACACCCGCTCGCGGCTCGAACAACTCTACGGCCACGAACAATCCTTCACGCTGGAATCTGGATTGAAAGACGCCGCGTTCAAGGCCACCATCCGCCTGCCGGTTCGGAGAGAAACCGAGCGGGAACAAATCGAATCACCCTAATTACCTGTGCCCATACGCGTCCTGATAGTCGACGATGAGCCGCTCGCCCGCGGCAAGCTCCGCGCGTTGCTGGCGAAGGAAGCCGACGTCGAGATTGCCGGTGAAGCGGGCGATGGACGGTCGGCCATCAAGGCGGTGCTCGAACAAAAACCGGACCTCGTTTTTCTCGACGTGCAGATGCCCGAACTGGACGGGTTCGGTGTGCTGGAGGCGATTCCGCAGACACAACGACCGGCCATCGTGTTCGTCACGGCGCACAATCAATTTGCGCTCAAGGCGTTTGAGGTTCACGCATTGGATTACCTGCTGAAACCGTTCGATCGCGGACGTTTTCAAAAAACACTCCACCGCGCCCGACAGCTTCTTGCAGCACCCGGCGACCAGAAGGAACTGCAGCAACAACTCTCCACCTTGCTCGCCAGCATGAAGCCCTCGGCACCGAGCCCGGACCGACTCGCGGTCAAGACCAGCGGACGCACCTTGTTCGTCAACACCGCCGAGATCGACTGGGTCGAAGCGGCGGACAACTACGTCAAGCTGCACCTCGGCGCGAAAGAAATTCTGATGCGCGAAACGATGGCGGCGATCGAACAACGTCTCGCCGGTGCGGGCTTCGTTCGCATCAGCCGTTCGACCATCGTCCATCCGCGAACCGTCCGCGAGTTGCAACCCCTCTTCCACGGCGATCAAGCGGTGATTTTAAAAACTGGCGCGCAACTCACCCTGAGCCGGACGCATCGCGAAGCGTTGGAGAAGCTGGTTGGTTGATGGTGATGGCAGCAAGTGTCCGCAACAGCGTAGGACAGGCATCCTGCCTGTCTCGGGTGCCGCGAACTCGCAGCCGGTGACTGGTCGATACCTGATGCGCACTTGAACCCACGTCCGGTTTTCTCAGCCGCAACGTGACAGGCTGGAAGCGCTGCTACGTCCGGACCCCGGTCTTGCAGGCCACCGCGGTTGAAGTGCAAAGGTGAGGTTGGGTTTGTCCAAACTGTTTCACAGATGCGGATTCCCCGCCGCTATTTCTCTTCCGTGTATTCCGTGTATTCCGTGGTTCATTTGTCTTAAGACGGAAGGTTTTTGCTACGAGTTAAACCCGCCCGGTGCCCCAACGGCGATGGAGGAATCTTTCAAACGGCGAGAACATGATCTTGTCCGCGAGCAGACCGATGCCGACGATTACGAGCATGATTCCCATGACGGTGTCCATGGCCTGCAATTCGCGACCGTAGTGCAGCAGGTGTCCGAGACCAAACCCCGTCAAAATCGTGATGTAAATTTCCGCCGCCATGAGCGAACGCCACGCAAATGCCCAGCCCTGTTTCATGCCGCTGACAATGAATGGCAACGACGCGGGCAAAATCACCGTGAGCCAGGTATGCAATCCTCGCGATCCCATGGTGCGGGCGGCGCGGGCGTAAATCGGCGGCACGTTGCGCACGCCCTCCGCCGTCGCGAGCATGATCGACCACAGCGATCCCATGATCACGATGAAGAACATCGCGGATTCGGTCTGACCAAACCAGAGCAACGCCAATGGCGCCCAACAAACGCTGGGCAACGTTTGCAGGCCGAGTCCGAGCAAACCCACCGTGTCGCGCACCGACTGGAACCGCGCGTTCAACAAACCGAGAGGCACGCCGACGATCAGACTGAACAGATAGCCGAGCATCAGGCGTTTCAAGGTCACCGCACTGCTGTCGAACAACGTGCGGTCCTGCACCGCGCTGATCAGGTAACGTCCCACCTCGCTCGGAGCGGGCATGACGTAGGGCGACCAGATGCCGCGCCGGACGAGCAATTCCCAAATGCTGATCAGCGCGGTAAAAAATCCGGCGGCGATCAGAAAACGTTTCATTCCGCCACCTCCTTCACATCGGGTCGCAGAACTTCTTTCAACGAACGTGTGATGTCGGTCGAATACACGGCGAGTTCCACGCTGTTGATGTCGCGCGGTCGCGGGAGATCGATCTTGAACTGCTCGCGGATGCGGCCGGGGTTCGGCGAAAATAGCACCACGCGATCCCCAAGACACACAGCTTCACGAACGTTGTGGGTCACGAAAACAATCGTCTTGCGGCGTTCCTGCCAGATGCGCTGAATGTCCCCGTAAAGCTGTTCGCGCGTCATGGCATCGAGCGCGGCGAACGGCTCGTCCATGAGGAGAACACGTGGGTTGGGCGCGAGCGAACGGGCGAGGGCGACACGTTGTTTCATACCGCCGGAAAGTTCGTGAACGCTGGCGCGGCTGAACCGTTCGAGGCCCACCAGTTTCAGGTAGAACCGGGCAACATCTGCGCGCTCTTTTTTGTCCAGCCCGGGTTTGAGTTTCAAACCGAACAACACATTTCCCAGCACATCAAGCCACGGGAACAGCGCCGATTCCTGGAACATCACGAGCCGGTCGATGCCCGGTCCCTTGATTCGTTTTCCGTCGGATGAAACACTGCCTGCGTCCGGAAAATCGAGGCCGGCGATGATGTTCAGCAGGGTGGATTTTCCGCAGCCGCTCGGCCCGACCAGACAGATAAACTCACCCTCGCGCACGGTCAGGCTCACATTGTCGAGGGCGTGGACGGTCTGCGTGGGCGAGACGAACGTCTTCGAAACGCCTGTGATGTTTAACTTGGCGGGCGGCTCGGACGGAATGGTTTCCGACGGATTCATTTTACCTCATTCAAACCGTTGGTCCGCAGTACTTCGTTCAACAACTTCAAATCGTAGATGCGCGAGAGATCCGGCTTCTGCCGGAGAAAGCCGACGACATACGCGTCGTCCGCCGACTTGATCAGCGACGCGGAAATCGGATCCCACGTGAGTTCGAGTTTTGACCAGGCGCGATCGAGCGTTTCCTGCGGCAGCGCGCGTGTCGTCTCAGCCTTGATCTCAGCGTTAAAGATGCGTTTCGCCTCCTCGGGATTCGCACGAATCCATTCGGTCAATTCCACGTGCGCGGCGATGAATTTTTTCAACACTTCCGACTGCTTCTCCAAAAACACGACGGAGCTGACGAGGTGTGTGGTGACGTATTTGCCACCGGTCTGCGGCCAGAGCGAGGCTTCGTCGAGATACACCGTGCCGCCGGCTTCGAGCACGAGCCGGCTCACCCACGGTTCCGCGGTCCAGACCGCGTCGATGTCGCCCTTGCGGAAGAGCGCGAACTGGTCAGGGTTGGCTGTGGGCACGACCATCACATCGCCGCCGGTAAGAGTGACGCGGTTGCCTTTGCTTTTAAGCCACGCGCGGGCGACGACATCCTGGGTGTTGCCCACTTGTGGCGTGCCGACTTTGCGACCCTTGAAATCGGCATCGGTCTTGATCAGCCCATCGGCTTTGACCACGAGCGCCGCACCGCCGCTGCACGCGCCCGAGACGATTCTGATCTCTTCTCCGCGCGCCCGGAGATGCGCATTGATCGCGGGATTAGGTCCGACAAAAGTGATGTCCACAGACTTGGTGAAGATGGCTTCCATCGCCGAAGGACCCGCGTTGTAAACGAACCATTGCAGATCGACGTCCGGCCCGAGGCGTTTCTCAAACCAGCCTTTGCCTTCGCGCGACATGCCGTGGGCGATGACCGCCTGTGCATGGGTCACATTGGGAAAATGACCGACCCGCAGCACGATCCTCTCGGCGCTGAACCCACCCGATGTGGACAATAGAACGACAAAAAGTATCAGAAGTTTCATGACAACGATCAGGTTGCGATCGCGAATGGCAGAGCGACGCCGTTGCGTTTCATTTTACGGAGCGTGACGTCCACGACTTGGGCGAGCGTGTACTGGTCGAGGATGTTGGAGATCGCGTTCCGGACATCGAACATCAGCATCCGCAGACCGCAGTGATCCTCGTCGGGGCAGGAGCATTTCTCGTAGAAATTCTGGCTGACACAACCGATCGGCGCGAGCGGGCCTTCGATCTTCCGGACCACGTCTCCGATGGTGATCGTGTCGGTCGGCTTCGCGAGAAAATAGCCACCGGTCTTGCCTCGTTTGCTTTCCAGATAACCATGTTTTTTCAGATCCACGAGAATGGCTTCGAGGAATTTGATCGGGATGTTTTCGCGCTCCGCGATCTCGGCGATCTGCACGACCTCGCGCCCCGCCTCCCGGGCAATCCCGAGATCGATCATCGCCCGCAAGGCGTATTCACCGCGTTTCGTCAGTCGCATCGCGGAAATACTCTATTGATCGAATAGACAATTGCAAGTGGAAGAATGCCGGATTCGAACGTTGGCTGTTTGGAGGTGATTCCGGTCCGGATTTTGGGAGTCAATGCCGGCATTGGACGATTGAATAACGCCGATTGATGGGGACGTTTAGGCCGTTACCGTTGTTTCCATCAGCGGCACCCGATTAATTCACAAAATGGTTGCGGCGGAGATCAGCACGGCGGAGATATGGGTTTTCCTATCTGGCCAATAGGGAATCCAGAACGCGAAAACGGAAGTGATCGGACAATTTACTCCTTTGGAAACACCACTTTGAAATCGTCCTTCATGCTGACGACTTTCCAGCCACGGGACGGCGCTTCGTCGAGCGCCTTGCCGAGGCGGCCTATTTGTGAATCGCGGTCGTAGGCATACTCACGTTTTGCATCGTCGTGATGCAGGATCAGCCCGAGGCGTGCACCGGCTTGATCGGTCGTCGTCCATTCAAGCATCTGGAAGTCGCCATCTGAATTGCCGAAGGCGAGGATGGGCTTTCGGCCGATGAACTTGTGGATCCCGATCGGCTTGCCCTCTTTGTCGTCGATGAAATCAATCTTCGGTTCACGCAGCAGAATCGGTTTCCCGTCGCGGACCTCGTATTTCACTTCGATGACGCTGCCGATCACCTGCTCGGGAGGAATGCCGTAAACGCGTTCCGTCCAGGGCCGCATGAACTCCACGCCACCGCCGGACACGATGAACACATGAAAACCGTTCGCTTCGAGATAGCCGATCAGCTCCAGCATCGGTTGATAGACCAGGTCGGTGTAGAGCCGGTCAAAGCGTGGATGCTTCGCCGTCGCGATCCAGTCCGACACCATGTCCGAGAATTCGTCGGTCGACATGCCGGCGTGGGTCGCGATCAGAATCTCCATCAACTGTGCTTCGGTCACTGGAACTTCCTTTTCGCGTGACGTGGTGAGAAGTGATTTGAACGGCTCCTTTGTTTTCCATTCCGGATGATCCGGGGCGAGAGTCTTGACCCGATCCAGAGCAAACCGAAGCTGGGTGTAGAGTGGCTGCTCGCACCATAACGTGCCGTCATTGTCGAACACCGCGATGCGATCTTGTTCAGGAACAAAATCCGGACTGCCCGCTTTCGTGACTTTTCCAACAAACTCGATGATCGAGGATTTGTTAGGACCATCGTTCCAGCCCGGCAACGAATTGGCGGCATCCAGTGAAGTGGCGACGAGACCAACCAGCACGACAAGATTCAACGATTTCATGGACGATTTCATAGCGTTCAGTTAGCGCAAAGAAAATGCCCGAACTACACGGTCCGGGCAAATCTTTTGCGGATTATTTCTCGCTCAATCGAAGGCTTCGTCCGCTCCACCGGCACCGATCACAGCACCATCCTTCAGGAGCACGCCCCAACCGTGTTCATCATCCCAGGTGCAGTAACCGCTCAGCCCAATTTTCTTGTCTGATCGAAAATAGACCGTCTCAACCGAAAAATTGTTCGCAATGGATTCCGGCCCATTTGGTTTGGGCAAGAAATATTGAACCCCGGGATCGGCGCCGACAAACTCCATCACCACGGGATAGACCGCTTGGTAGATCTCGTAGGTTGCGTTCAGAACCTTCGCCTTCAACTTGGGCCAGTTGGCCAGGAACCGATCCACCTTTCGTTCCGAATCCTCGTCCCAGGCGACCCCCTCGGGAAACGCGAAGACCAGCAGCTGGAGATCATGTTCGCCTTCTTCATCGCCGTCCTCTTCCAAAAGTTCGTCCTCCGGATCGTCTTCGCTCTCGTCGTTCCGATCGCCGGTTTCCAACAGTTCCTTCATTTTCCTGACGTTCTCGTGAACGGCCCGCAGTGCTTCCTTCTCCGGCCCATCCGGCAGCGAATCAATCCTCTTCTGTCGCTGCTTCCGGGACTCTTCGGAATGCAGATCTGCTTTCGGGTCAGCAGATTCGCCTTCCTCCTCCGAATCGTCCTCCCCCGGATCAGCCTCGAATGCGAGCTGCTCGAGCTCGTTTAATCGGTGGCCGAGATTGTCAAAATCGGGAACGCGAATCAGCACTTCGGTGGTGCCGAATTCCTCGTCAACCTCGATCGACAGTATTTCTTTTTCCATATGGTGTTCGTCGGACCCTGATGGCACTCGTGCTTCACCGAATCTGCCTGTCGGGCGACTTGCACTTCATGACGTTTCGGCCACCTACGGTCAATGTAGAACCGTCGGGCGAACAAATCACCGAAACCCCGGTCGCTTGATTGGGGCTCGGCAACAGCGTAAAAACCGCGCATTGTCCTCGAATTCCACTGATGAAAACGCCCGCCTGTCTTTCGCGATTTATTGGAGCGGGATCGCTCTTTCTCACTCTTCTCCCCGCGTTTACCGCAGAACGTCCGAATGTGGTTTGGATTTTGTCCGAGGACAACTCGAAGCATTTTCTCAGAATGTTCGATGAAGGCGGGGCGGCGACTCCGAATATCGAGCGACTCGCCGGGCACGGTCTTGCCTTTGATCACGCGTTCTCCTGCAGTCCCGTGTGTTCTGTCGCGCGAACGACGCTGATGTCCGGAATCTACGCACCGCGAATCGGCACGCAGTTTCATCGCAAAATGAAAGAGGTCGTCCTGCCCGAAGGGTGGCACTTTTGGCCGTGGTATCTGCGGCAGGCGGGTTATTACACCTCGAACAATTCCAAGACTGACTACAACACCTCCGGCAATGAAGACGTCTGGGATCAATCATCCGGCAAAGCGAGCTGGCGCAACCGATCCGATCGAGATCAACCGTTCTTCCACATGCACACGTTCGGCCAGTCGCACGAGGGCTCACTGCATTTCACCGCGGAGAATATGGCCACGAACAAGACCGGGACAGATCCCGCGTCGGTGACACTCGCGGAGTATCATCCGGACACGGAAACATTTCGCTACACCTACGCCCGTTATCATGATCGCATGAAGGAGATCGATGGCAAGGTCGGCGAACTCGTCGCTCAGCTCGAAAAAGATGGACTGATTGAAGACACGTTCATCTTTTACTTCGGCGATCACGGTGGCGTATTGCCCGGTAGCAAGGGATACACGAAAGAAACCGGCCTGCACGTGCCACTGGTCGTGAGAATCCCGGAGAAGTGGAGGCATCTGGTCGACGCTGACAAGGGAACGCGCGTGGGCGGTTTCGTCTCATTCGTTGATTTCGGTCCGACCGTTTTGCATCTCGCCGACGCCATCATTCCAGATCAGCTCGACGGCACGCCGTTTCTCGGAAAAGGCGTGACGATGGCCGAATTGAACCACCGCGATACCGTGTTTGGCTACGCGGACCGCTTCGATGAGAAGTACGACATGGTCCGCACCGTTCGGAAAGGCCGCTACAAATACGTGCGCAACTTTCAACCGTATTACCCGGATGGACTACAGAACAACTACCGCTACAAGATGCTGGCCTACGAGGAATGGCGCACGCTGTTCAACGCCGGAAAGCTGAACGACGCCCAATCGCAGTTCTTTCGATCGAAAGCTGCGGAAGCACTCTACGATATCGAATCCGATCCGTACGAGATTACGAACCTTGCGGCGAACCCTGCCTTCCGAAAACAGAGCATCGAATTGCGCGGCTTGCTCCAGAAAGAACTGGGGAAGTGGAATGATCTCAGTTTTTACCCCGAGGATTACATGATCGCTCAAGCGGTGGACGCCCCGATTGATTTTTCTAAAAGGAATTCAAACGAGACGAGGAAGCTCATCGCGACCGCTGATTTGCAATTGCTCAGTTTCAAGGACGCGAAAGCAAAGTTGGAGCGCTTGTTGAAATCCGATGACCGCTGGGAACGTTATTGGGGGTTGGTGGACTGTTCGTCATTCGGGGTCGCCGCTGGGGAACTTGTCCCACTTGCGGAGAAGCTACTTGATGATCCCGAACCGGAGGTCCGAATTCGGGCGGCTGAATTCCTCGGCGGCATTGGCGCGACTGATCCGCGGCCGGCGTTGATGGACGTGCTCCGGACCACGGAATCTGCCGTGACCGCGTTGATCGCCCTCAACACCGTCGTGTATCTCGCCGACGGCCTGCACCATTGGAAGTTTGAAATCGCTCAAGCTGATCTGCGCGTGAAGCACCAGGAAATCGACAACCGGTTGCAGTATCTCGCGCCGTAGACTCCCGGCCTGGCATTGGACACATCTGGCGCGGAGGGACAACAGCGGTGCCACGATTGACGCCAATGGCTGCGGCCATCGCTGAGGAATCGAATATTGTTTTCCGGCGCGCTGAATTCAGGGATAACGATCCCGTGCGAACACTGGCGATAGGAGACATTCATGGCTGCCTGAAATCACTCGGGACGCTGGCTACCTTTGTTCAATTGAGCGCCGGTGATCGGTTGGTGTTTCTGGGTGATTACGTTGATCGCGGACCGGATTCCCGTGGTGTGATCGATTGGATTCTTGAAACGAGGAAGTCCATCGAGGTGATCGCGCTGCGCGGGAATCATGAGGAGATGATGATGGCCTCTCAATTCAACATCGCCAAGGCTCACCTCTGGGCGTCGTACGGCGGTCGCGAAACGCTGGCCTCTTACGAAACAGATTTTATGGGCAATTGGGCGGACGCCGTTCCGACAACGCATTGGCAGTTCCTCCAACAGACCCGGCTTTATTTCGAAACGGACAAACACATCTTCGTCCACGGCATGGTGAACCCCGATCGCAGCATGGCCGAACAGGACCCTTGTCTGATGGTGTGGACGAAGTGTTTCGGAATGAAGCCGCATCAATCCGGCAGACCGGTCATCTGCGGGCACACCGCGCACAAGGACGGCAACATCGGGGTCTATGATTTTGGTGTGTGTATCGACACCGCCGCCCACAAGGGTCAGTGGCTGACCTGCCTCAATCCCAAAACCGGAGAATACTGGCAGGCGAACGAACAGGGCCAGACACGGGCCGGCAAGCTGGAGCGGGCCTAGCCGTTGTTACGGGACTCGTGCCTCTTCACGCCCGAACTTAAAATGCGGTCAGCGCGACGAGTTCTTTGAAGCGTTGTTCGATCTTATCCTGCGTCACGAGGGTCGTGGATTTCAAGCCGAACCCCTCGCAGCAAAACGAAGCGACGACGCTTCCGTAGACCATCGCGCGACGGATGTTCTTGTCGACGTTTCCGCGGCTCGCCGCCAGGTGACCGATCAGGCCGCCCACGAATGAATCGCCCGCACCCGTCGGATCGACCACCTTGTGAAGCGGATACGCCGGGCAAATGAAGCAGCCTTTCGGAGAGGACAAAATTGAACCGTGCGATCCTTTTTTGATGATCACGTACTTCGGGCCGAGCTTGTGGATCTTTTTCAGCGCGGCATACACGTTGTCTTCCTCGGTCAGCTGGTGGGCCTCGCTGTCGTTGAGCACGAACAGATCGACGCGTTTGATCAGCCTGACCAAATCATTCATCGCAATATTGAGCCAGAGATCCATCGTATCCGCGACGACGAACCGGGGTTTGCTGATCTGGTCGAGGACGTGGTGCTGCAACGCGGGGGCGATGTTCGCGAGCAGGATGTAGGGGGTCGATTTGTGCTTCTGCGGAAGATGCGGCGTGAAGTGCTCGAACACGCCCAGCTCGGTCAGCAACGTGCGTCGGTTGTTCATGTTGACCTCATACTCGCCGGACCAGTGAAACGTCTTGCCTTCCTGGACCTGCAATCCTTCCACATCAATCCCGTGCTTCTCATAAAGCTTGAGATAACGTTTCGGAAAATCCTTTCCGACAACGCCGATCAGTTTGGTCGGTGCGAAGAAGCTGGCCGCAACGGCCGCGTGACTGGCTGATCCACCCAACAGTTTTGGGTTCTCAGCATTCGGGGTTTTGATCGAGTCCAGTGCAGTAGATCCAACAACGAGTACGCTCATGTGGGCGATTGATTAATCAGAAACAGCCCAGAAACCCAGAAAAAAATCTGTAGAGGGTTTAGATCCGGAGGGCAACCGCAGATGCGCACAGATACGAAAGGCCGGTTCAATGGTTGGCGATGCGCCGGCGAAACTCGGCGCAAGTGGCGGCGACATCCTCGGAATTCAAAATCGCTGAGACCACGCAGATGCGGCTCGCGCCGGCGTCGAGCACTTGATCGATGTTTGCCAGGTTGATTCCACCGATGGCGAACCACGGAACGGACACGTTCGCGGCGGCCCATTTCACGTAGTCGAGCGTCACTGCTTTCGCGGTCGGCTTGGTGCCGGTTGGAAACACGGGGCCGATGGCGATGTAATCCGCTCCGGCGGCGATGGCCCGTTCCGCCTGTTCCGGCGCGTGGGTGCTGAGCCCGAGCAACGGTTGAAACCCGTCCGGCCTCGTGGGGAGTTCGTTCTTGTGCGTCAGCCCGGCGTCAAAGAAATCCTCCTGTCCAAGGTGGCAGACGGGAGCGCCGATGGCACAGGCCGCATCCCAATGATCGTTGATGACCAGCCCGGCGTTGGCGGCCGCCGTGAGGGGTAACAGCGTCTCCGCCATCCGTTGCACGGGGTCGGCGGATTCGTGTTTTGCGCGGTATTGAATCAGGTCGGCCCCGCCGTCGCACAGCGCCCGGACGAGTTCCGCCGGGGTTCGCCCGTTGAGAAAAGCCGAGTCAACGAATCCGTAGAGCCGGCAGTCGGCGAGGGGTTTCATTTGATCGGGGGGGAAGCGGTTACTGGTCAGCCTTCGGCGCTTCTTCCGCCGCAGGCTGGTCGGGGTCCTTGACGAGGTTTGCACGCGGATCGAAATCCGCCGGCAGATTCAACGCCGTGAGCAGCTGCGCGCGGAACTCCGGAGTCAATCCGGTGTCCGGATCGAGCATCGCAATCAGAATATTATCCCGGAAGAATTCACGGGGCGGCAGCCGGACCCGGTTGCAATCGGGGTCTGGCGGTTCATCGAAACACCCGACCGCGCGCATGTAGCGCAGCCAGATTTTGCTTGCCAGGGCGAGGTAGATTTCCGCCTGTTCCGTCTCCCCGAGCGCCAGGGCCGAGTAAGCCTGGGTGTATTGCCCTTCCAGCACGGATGTAGTCTTGCGGATGTCCGTTCCGGAAACGTCCTCGGTCACCATTTCGACAACGTAATCGTCGATCGAGAGGCCTTCACGAACCGCTTGGGGATAGATCTCCTTCAGCTTTTTCCACCATGCCTGCGCATCCGTCGTACGGCCGTGCAGGTACATGTTGTAGACGACCGTTCGGAGGAAGTTTCGATAACCGGCGGAATACTCCAGCTCCTGTCCGTCCATCGCGATCATGTCGAGGTATGCCTGGTTGGTCTTGTCCACGATGGCCAGGTTCGGGCCGGGAATGAATTCCTCCTTTCCCGGCTCGCCAATGACGGTCAGGCGCCCCCGTTTGAAGGCCAGGTCCATGCTCTGATAAATGACCCGCATCAAAGTGTCCCGATTCGCTTCGCTGGAGTATTTCAAACCGAGCATCGCCCAGTAAATCGCGGAGGATTCCGGCAGCTTCCATTCGAGCGGCCCGTATTCGTCGTCGATCTCCTTCATGAGCACCGGGTCCATTTTGTAGACCTCTCGCAACCGTCGGGATCTCGCGATCTGATCCTCGGTCTGCGGGTTGATCAACGCTTCCCAGTCGGGTTGGTCGCGGCCCAGCACGGACATCATTTCCCGGGCCCATTCGGTCTTGTAGATCATGTGGGCCGCATCGAGGTAGTGGCCCATCTTGTGTTGAAAAAACCAGGCCAGCTCGCGGTAGATGAGGGCGTTGTCGGGATTATATTTGAGCCCCTCGTCCCGCAGCAGTTCGACTCCGGCCTTGATCCATCGCCAGCGGTCGGATTCCGGAAATTTCACCGAGATGTTGTAGACCATGTTCCAGGCCTGGACGGTCCACACCTGCGTCATGCGCGGCTGAAGCTTGGTGATCCAGTCGGCCAGCTGCATCGCCTCGAAATATTTCCCCTCTTCCTGGAGATCGTTCGCGCGGAGCCAGAGGGCGTTGGCGATGATTCCGCGGAATCCTCCGAGCGCGACCGTGGTGAAGGCCAGCATCGGCGGTGCGTTTTCCAATGCCGCGATCTGGGTCAACCCGAGGGTGTCCCGGGCTTTCGTCAGGACCGGTTGCACGAATGAACCCACCACCAACAGGGCGGCCATGATGGCGAGCAGGCTGAACTTGTAGGGTCGGTTGCCGGTTGATTTCATGTTACTGATTGCTCGGTGCGGTGGCGAGTTCGCGCCGGTTCAAAAGAATCATGCCGGCGGCGGCGAACAGGCCCCCGAGGATGACCACGATCTGAGTGAAGGCGCGGAGCAATGTCCACCACGTGATGCTGCGGCCGGAGCTCAGATTCTCCACTGGCGAAAATCCCTGCACTATCGTGACCAGCCAGAGAATGAGCCTGAAAACAGGCATGAGAACGAGATCAAACGTCCGGGAGATCGGCTGCCCGGTCGCCCGATTCCAGCCCATGATCGAGCCCTCCGCGACGGTCATCGCGATGGTTCCGCTGGAGAGCGCCACGAGCAGCATTCCGAGCGTGACAAAACAGGCCACGGGAAATGACATGTAACTCGCCGCCGCCAGCCCGAGCGCCGCGAGCAGGCTGAGCCAGAACAAGATAATCAACAGGCCGCGGATGTAATTCAGCCCGAAACTCCCCTCGCGATAGAGCACCTCCAAGCCATCCTCGAGTGGAAACACCACCGCCGATTCGTCCCGGTTCGTAAACTGCACCGACAAGTTGCCGTCCTCGTCCAGCAGGTCGTTGATCGTGGTGTCGGGCCCCAGAGATCTTAGATCGACGCGTTCCTCGTGAAACGTGTTGGCCGCAACCCGTTTCTGAAAGCTTTTGACGTTCTTGGCTTCGGTGCCGACCCGCCACTCACACAACTGCTCCGCCAGCGCATTGGTGTCGGTCCCGTAGAAGCGGAAGCGGAGGAAGATGGGCTCGTTGCCGATCACATTTCCGGCCAGCCCGACGGGAATCGACCAGTTCCGCACGTAGCCGGGTCGGACAATCTGGTAGTTCGCCTTGATGGCTGCTTCCAGTTGTTGCCGGACGAACTGGAAATCCATGTCGTTCGTGTTCACCGCGCCCACCCGCGACGCGAGCTCGGCGTCGATCACTGGCTGGAGATCCGGTACGGGCTCCGTCAGCGAACCGCGCGCGACAAAGACCTCCCGACGAAGAACGTCCTGCTGATTCTCGGGCAGTTGTCCGGCGCGATACATCAACAGGCCGTAAACCGCACCGCCCGCCAGTCCGAGAAGCGCCGCGTCCAGGGTGACCACGCCGAGCCATTTGCCGAGCCAGATCTGCCAGCGGGGGATCGGTTTCACCGCCACCATCTGTAGCTGGCATCCCTCGATGTCACTGGCCAGCACGCCGCAGGACAGCCAGAGGGTTGCGAAGCCGAGCAACAACGTGATAGCGCTGAGCGTGTAGGTCAGAAGAATCTGCGTGAAGCCACGCGCTGTGCCGTCGTCCTTAATCAACATCGGCAGCAGCACCACCGCGCCGATCAGCAACGCCGCCGCGACCAGAAACAACCGGTACCGGAAGGCCGCCTTCCACGTCAATTTGATGATGCCGTAAATGGGTCCCATCGATTATTCCTTCGGCTTTTTCCCGCCGAGCAACCCGGACAGTTTGTCGTTCGCCTTGCTCAGATCGGCGGCGGGCTTTGGTGCTTCAGCGGGTTTCTCAGGAGCAGGCGGAGCGGATTCCTGTTTGCCCAGCGCCGAGAGTTTGGACTGATCCACCTTCGGTTTCACAGGTTCTACAGAGGCTCCGGTGGTTTCCTTCGGTTTGCTTTCGGTCAGCCGTTCCAGAACTTTTCTTGTTGGATCATCGGCGGCCTGTGCGTCATCGCCACGGAGATACTTGGCCACCTTGTTGCCTGATGTCGCGCCCGAAGTCTCGGCTGCCGCAGCTCTGGCGCGGTTGACCACGTCCAGGAAATAGCTCTCCAGATTCTGCGTGGGATTGTCGACCCTTACTTCGCCTTCGCCAATGTCGGTGCGGATGATCTGCAAGACCTTTTCCGTCGCCTCGCGGGACAGCGTTGGCGAGGTGAACCGCATCGTGTCACGTTCAGACAACAGTTCCTTCAACGTGCCGAGCGCCTGAATTTTTCCACCGTAATAAATCACCACGCGATCACACACGTCTTCCACATCCGCGAGGAGGTGGCTGCTCAAAATGATGGTCTTGCCGCGCTTTGCCAGAGCGACGATCAGGTCCTTGATCTCGCGACAGCCGATCGGATCAAGGCCGGAGGTGGGTTCGTCGAGAATGATCAGGTCCGGATCGTTGATCAGGGCCTGCGCCAGGCCGATGCGCCGTTGCATGCCCTTGGAAAATTCACCGACAGTTCGGGTGCGCGCGGCGCTCAGGCCGACCATGTCGATCAGTTGCTCCGCACGATCTTTTCGTTCCTTGGAATCAATTGAAAACAGGTTGCCAAAAAAGTCCAGCGTCTCGACGGAATTCAAATAACGGTACAGGTAGCTTTCCTCCGGCAGATAACCGATGCGCTGCTTCGTCTGCACGTGGCGCGGTGATTTGCCGAACACCTCGATGTGTCCCTTCGTGGGATACAGCAGGCCGAGCAACATCTTCACGGTGGTGGATTTGCCGGAGCCGTTCGGTCCGAGCAGGCCGAACACCTCGCCGCGCTTCACCTCGAAGTCGACGTTATCCACGGCGCGGGCCTTGGGCCGTCCCCAGAAATCCTTGAACACCTTGGTCAGGCCGCGCACGGCGACAACGTTTTCATTCGAGGAAACCGAGCCTCGCGAATCCGTCGTTTCACCTTTGAGTTGATCTAATGCTGTCATGGTCTGTCGTTTGGACCGCATCCGTTGCGGCCTGTTCTATTTCTGCGCAAGCTTCCGGAAGATTTCAGCCAGTCCGGCCTTGTCGAGCTTGTGGTTCGCGATGTTGATCATGGCTTGGTATATCGAACCGTCATCTTCGAGAACCGGCCCGCCGTTTCTTGCAAGGAACACAATCGCTGCGGCTGCAGCAGTGCGCTTGTTGCCATCGAGAAACGCCTGTGCTTCTGCTATGTGATACGCATATGCGCTGGCAATTTCAAAAACATCACCGCCGCCGTAAAACCATGGGTTTGTCGCGGCACCGATTGCCGCCTCAACTTGGCCGACATCACGGACGCCGTCGCTGCCACCGAAACGCCGGAGCGATTCTGCATGAAGATAATTCACCTCGCCCAGCGTGAGAAAAATCGGTTCCTTCACGACTCATTGGGCCAGTTTGCGGAAAAGTTCTTCGTTCCGATCAAACACCTTGGCTGCTATCGCCTTGAACTCGTCGTCCGGAACCGTCCGGTTGTCGGCAAATTCCGTGACGACAAAGGAACAAACTTTCCGCCGCTCTTCGGGCGGCAGTTTCTTGATCTGTTCGATGACTTCAGCTGCACTCATGTTGGTAAACTAACGGGCCGGCGCCGTTTACGCCAGCTTGGGTTCCGCGTGGCTGTGGCCGTGATCGTGGTCATGCGCGTGATCGTGTTTGTGATCGTCCCCCGGATCCGTCGGCGTGGTGGAGCCCGGCGCATACGGTTCCAGTTCTTCCCCGGCGCGCACCAGCCGGAAGCTGTTGAACACCACGACCAGTCCGCCGGAAACATGGAAGATCGCGGCGATGATCGGGTTGATGTAACTCATCGCGGCCAGCGCGAGACCGCCGACCACGAACAGCAATCCGAACAGGAAATTCTGGTTGATCACCGCACGGGTCTGCTTGGAAAGCTTCACGAGGAACGGCAGCCGCCGGAGGTCGTTGTTCATCAGCGCGATGGTCGCGGATTGGATCGCGACTTCACTGCCGGCCGCGCCCATTGCGATGCCGAGATCGCCCGCGGCCAGCGCCGGCGCATCATTCACGCCATCCCCCACGACCGCGACACGGTAGCCCTTGGCTTTCATGTTTTTCACGTAGTCGACCTTATCCTGCGGCAGGCAGTCGCCGGTGGCCTCTTCGCAATCGACCGCAACGGCGACGCGGCTGGCAACCGGCTGGCGGTCACCCGAAACCATCGCGATTCTGCGCACGCCCAACTCCTTCAGGTCGCGCAACGCTTCTTTCGCCTCGTCGCGAACTTCGTCCTGCAGGCCGACCCAGCCGATGCACTTGCCGTCTCGCGCCACGAAGATGAGGCTGTAGCCCTCGGTTTCCTCGATGTCGACCGACGAAGAGAAATTGTCCGCGACACCATTCTCCTTCATCCAGATTGCGCGACCGACGAGCACTTTATGGCCATCGATCTCGGCGGTGACACCTTTGCCGGCGGTCTCTTCAAAGTTCTTCGGCTCGGTCAGCGTAACACCGGCTTCCGTCGCCAGACGGGCGAGCGCCTTGGCGGTCGGGTGGTTGGAGTATTTCTCGGCTGACGCGGTGAGATGCAGTAGCTCGGCGGGCTCGACTTCACCGATCGGGTTCAACCGGCTCACCGCGAGCTTTCCGTAGGTGAGCGTTCCGGTCTTGTCGAAAATAAAGGCGTTGATTCGCGCGGCGGATTCGATGTCCGCGACGTTCTTGATCAACACGCCAAGCCGGGCGGCAGCGGAAAGCGCGGCGACCATCGCGGTGGGGGTCGCCAAAATGAACGCGCACGGGCAGGCCACAATGAACACGGCGATGACGCGGCTGAGTTCGCCGGTGAACGCCCAGACCAACGCGCCGATGATCAACACCAGCGGCGTGTAGTAACCCATGTATTGATCGACAATCTTCATCACCGGCAGCCGGGTCTTTTCCGCAGCCAGAATCAGTTCGTGAACCTTGCCGATCGCGGTGTCTTCACCAGCGCTGGTGACCTTAATTTCGAGCACCCCGGTGAGGTTGATCGTTCCTGCAAAAACGTCGTCGCCTTCCTTTTTGTCCACCGGCAGAGATTCACCGGTGATGTTCGCCTGATTGAGCGAACCCGCGCCGCTCAGGATGACGCCGTCAGCGGCCACGTTGTCGCCGGGCCGGACGCGGATGATGTCGTTGACCTTCAACTCGCTGACGGCCACTTCAATTTCCGATCCGTTGCTCACGCGCCGCGCTTTGGTGGGCGTCAGCTTGATCAGGGCTTCGATTGAATGGCGCGCACCTTCGGCGGTCCGGGTCTCGATGATTTCACCGAGCAACATGAAGAACGCGACGAGGCCGGCCTCGATGTAATTTCCGGATGAAAAGGAGGCGAGAACTGCCAGAGCGACCAGCTCATTCGTGTTCAATTGACCGCGACGAAGGTCTTTGATCGCCGTCCAGACGATCGGATAACCGAGCAGAAACGCACCGATCAGCGCGCTGCTGTCCGCCACCATTTTGGCGCCGAGAAACCAGTCGACGGCAAAACCGTTCAGGACAAACAGCAGGCCGATGATCGTCTGGGACAATTGGATCTGCGTGTGGGAATGATCGTGGCCGCAATCATGACAATGGTCGGCCTCCTGCGCACCATGATGGTGGTGATCATCATGATGATGATCGTGTCCGTGATCCTTCTCGGTCAAAAATGCGGCCTTCATACGATTAATATTGAGCTGGGTTTGCGCCTGCCGGAGGAGCCGATGCAGACGGTGTGGATGTCGTCGCCGGCTTGGGGGGTTCGCGGCTAACCTGGAGCCGGAGCTCCTTCCGGGTGGAACCGTCGTTCTCGATCTGAATCACCTTGGTCCGCACGTTTTCCATGATGCGCCCGATGCGTTCAGCCTTGAGCCGGGCCGTGTAAAGCTCCGGATTCGCCTGATAATACTTGAGCTGGTCTTTGAAATATTGCGCCTCGGCGGCGACGGTCGCCAGCTGGCTGGTGGCGTTCGCTCGGGCATTGTTGATGATTGCGTCCGCTTCACCGACTGCACGTGCGAGGGCTCCGTTCGCGTTGGCCTGCGCTTCGCTGATGGTCTTGCTCCGCGTGTTCTCCGCGCCGGTGACCTCATCGAACGCGCTCTTCACCTGGCGGGGCGGGATGGAATCAATCTCAATGTTTTCGATGCTGACTCCGAGGTTCTCGGCGAGGAGCGTTTCGGTGGCGTGACGCCGCACTTCATCCTTGAATCCCGTGACGTCTTTCCGCACCGCATCGTCCACGACGTAACGGGCGGCCGCCCAGTTGAGAGAGTTGTCCAGCGTGTCCTGCACAACGTTGCTCGCGTTCTGGAAATAGAACGCGTAGCGCACCGGGTCCGAAATGCGATAACGCATCGTCGCCCGCGAATGCATGATGTTGCCATCGCCCGCCAGAAGATATCCGTCCACCCTGGGGTCCAACGTCGGCATCATGACGGGGCCGACCCCGGTGAGTTCCTGTTCCTTGGTCTGTCCGTAGAACGCCACCGTGGATTTGACCTCCTGAACTTGGCCGATCGGGATCTTCACGATCTCGTTGATGGGAAACGGCCACGCCCAATGCCAGCCGGGGTCGAGCAGCGCGCCGTCTCCCGAACCGACCGCCTTGCCGAACTGAAGTTTAATCGCGCGCTCGTGGGAGCCCACTTCGCGAATCCCGGAGCCGAGGAACACGAAGACCAGCAGGATCATGATCACCTTGACCAGCTTGAAACTGCTGGCCAACGCCTCGGACAGCGCCTGCGTTTCGGCATCTTCCGTCGGTTTTTGAACCGCCGGATGTTTGTGATCGTGGGGATCGTTCATGCGTAAGGTCGGTTACTTGGTCGGCTTGGCTTCCGGTCTGGCCAGAATATCAAACGGCGAGGTTGTGGTGTCCAGAAACAGTGTGGCGCGGTCCTGCAACGACGCTTCGAGCGCCTGTAGTTTGAGGAGGAAAATCGCAAGTTCAGGCTCCTGCTGGAACACTTCGTAGGAGGCGCTGGCCGCAGCGTCTGCTTCGCCCATGATCCGTTTAGCTTCGGTTTCGGCGGCGGCCAGTTTCTCGGCGCGATCACGATCCGCCTCGGTGCCGATGCGGGTGGCTGCGGCCTGGCCTTCACTGGTGTAGGTTTGCACGAGTTTCATGCGTTCTGCCTTCATGCGCTCGAACACCTTGTCCGTGATGGCCGGCGGCAGTTGCAGCCGTTTGATTCCCAGGAAATGAATCTTGATGCCGTACGTGCTGGTGGCCTGCGGCTGGATCACCGCCAGGATTTTGCCCTCGATCTCGGTGAACTTGAGCTTCGCCTCATCGGTATTGATGAAGGCGGAGAACGGGTACTGGCCGACGACCTCCAGCTTGGCGCTGCGCACGATGCTCATCAGGTTGCGTTCGGCTTCGGTGATCGATCCGTCCTGGATGCGGTCGCGGAAGATCGCGGGCTTTTCAATGCTCCACCCAAGGTAAAGCATGACCATCAGGTTGCGCCCGTCCTGGGTGAGCGTTTCGTCAAACTTGTCCTGAAAACTCTGCACTCGCCGGTCGAACCGCTGGATCCGCTCGATCGGCCACGGCATCTTGAAACCGACGCCCGGATCCACGATTGTGTCCACGACTTTTCCAAAGCGGGTCTTCACCGCCACCTCCGTGACCCGCACCTGATACATGAACAGCATCACGCCGAATATCAGCAGGAGCAGAAATCCGATGATCATTCCCAACCGGTTCGTCTTCATAAAAGTGTCTCGTATCTCGCCGTCAGTTACTTGTCGTTCACCCGGATGTCCATCAGGTCCGCCCGGGTCTTTTCTTCCAGATTAAAGTTGATCACCTGATCCGTGTTGGTGACTCCCAACAGATAAAGGCGCGCGTTGCCGGCCGACCTCGCAAAGGTGTTGAGACGCGCCCGCTCGGTGTAAACTTCCGGTGACTTCACGTACGCCTTCAACTGTTGATGGAACTGCGCCGCCGTCGCCGCGGCCGCGTTGGTCGTCATGATCCGGTACGTCTGCGCGCTGACCACGATGTTCGACGCCATCGCGTCGGCATTGGGGACGAGCTGCGCCCGATAAGCTTCGGCCTGCAGGATGGCGGTTTCCTTCTGTTGAAGCGCGCCAACGACGTCTTGAAAGGCTGATGCCACGGCGGTCGGTGGGTGAATGTCCTGGAGTCCGACGAAGAGAATATCCACGCCCAGTTCAGCCTTGTCGGCGGCGGTTTGCATGCGGCGGGTCAGCTCCTTGATCGCGGCGGCGCGACCGGCGCCCATCACGTCCAGCAGATCCACATTGACCAGATAGCGTACCACCTCACGCTGAGCGAGGTCCTCCAGCAATTGCGCGGGCTCGGCGTTGTTGTAGGCCCATTTCGTCAGGTCGCTGATCGCGAACTGCACCGGAATGCTGACCGTTAACAGGCTCACTGGAACGGCCCCGGCGGAGTCGTCGCCGAACGATTGCTGCCCCTCGCTGGCCACGAGCATGTTGAACTCCTCCTGGTTGTGGCTGATGGACCACTGCACCACGCGGGTCACATATTCACTCACCGGCTGGTCCACCTCCGGCACGACGCCGATGACAAAACTTTGGACCTGACTGGTGCGTTGTTTCTCGATGAAGGCCATTGGCCACGGAAGTTTGAAATGAATGCCCGGTCCCAGCAGGCCGGCCACGGGTTTGCCCATCCGTTCGCGCAATCCCTGTTCGCCCGGTTCAATCAGCACGACGGAGGTGGACAACCAGAACAATCCCGCCTGGAATAAAACGATCCACGCGATCGATCGTTGCAGAAACTGGTAGAACCAGGTGTCGGAGACCTTGAAGCCAAACTGGTAATCCAGCGCCTGCGCGGCGGTGGTGAACAGGCTGTCCGGCCGGCTCAACAGTCCAATGATCCGGCTTTCGTAAAGCAGGTGTTGCTCACGGCCTTTGACCCGGGGGCGGTACACCTCGAACACGAGTGTCAGCGCCATTTCAAAAGTGATCAGTCCGAGCAGGATCGTCAGCAGGCGCGCGAGGTAAAGGTCCAGCGCTTTGAAGCCGCCGATCTGGACGCCGAACAATCCAGCTGCCACGGCCCCGCACAAGTAGGCGTTCAAGAGGACGTACGCCGCGCCCGGCCGCAAATAGTGGTGTTTCCCGTGTTTCGCCAAACCGGACGAATAGAGGCCGATGATCATCAATCCCAGAAACGCGGCGGCATAAATCGCCATGCCGATCTCGGAATTCTCGATGACCTTTGGCTGGTCGCTGATCTTCAGCCATTGATGCCAGACCATCCAGGACTGGAACGCGATCAGCAGGCCCGCATAAATCGGCACAAACCATTTCTCGAACTGGATCCGGGACTGACGCGCCTGAAAACTGTCGGCTTCATCAGTGTTGAAGAGGGAGGTTGCGCCCTTGCTTTTGGACAGTTCGTCGAACTCAAGCTGTTCCAGCCGTTCGCGGTCGTGCAGGCGCTGTTGGAACCAGCTGATCAACGTCACCAGAAACGCGACCAGGAAAAACCAGAGGGCGGTCTGGCCGGCGAGCGAATAGGTCCGGGCCGACACCCCGAAGCACGCCAGACCGGAGGCGATCAGGACGGCTAGGATCAGCAGGTTGATTTTCTGTGCGTTTCGATCCATGAAATTGTTCAGCTAAGTTCGCGGTCTTCAAACAGCCAGAGCGCCGCCGACAGAGCCGCGCCGGTGTAGCACACCATATAAATGAAGGCCAGCCCCGCGTATTGGAACGGGATGCCGGGCTTGTCCTTCTCCAGCGCATCCGCGAGCCAGAATTGCTGCCAGTTGGGAATGAGGTTGTAGAAAATGTTGGCGATAACGGAGCCCTCCGCCGCCGGCCGGCCGAGCAGATAGTCGGACATTAGACCAAGCAGAAACACGGCGGAACAGATCACCAGTGTCGGGATGATGTCCAGCCGGGTGGAGCAGGCCAGCGCCACGGCCGCCAGAATCCAGATTGCAAACAGGATGAGTACAACCACGCCGATGATCCGCCAGTCGATGCCGTCCGCAAACGGCGACACCCGGTTGATGTCCGTTCCCGCTTCACGACCCACCGGCCGGTTGAAGCTGCAAATCAGGAGAAACGCCACAGTCATGACGGTCGTCAGAGCGATCACCGCATCGGACACGAACGTCCGTCGCAGGAAGTAATTCGAGAATCCGGCCACTCCGTAGGCCACGGCGATCGCACCAAAAAACGTGAAAATCGATTTCAAATCCGCGTCGCCGTAGGAATCAAACGCGTTCCGGCTGGCCAGCAAGCACGCGATCAGATTGATGTAGACCATCAGCACCAGCGCGCCGGCCAGTCCGAGGTATTTCGCCACCAGGAACTGGGTGCGGCTGACCGGTTTGGACATCACCGCGAGCGCGGTTCCCGTCCGGATTTCGCGGGCCAGAGAAGACGATGAGGCCAGCACCGCCCCGAACAATCCGGAGAGAAAGGTCACCGCCAGGGCCATGTCCTTGACCATCTTCGGATCGTCACCAAATCCAAAATAGGAAATGCCGGACAGGAAGACGATGAAGGCGGACGACACAGTCATGAGCAGCAGGAAGACCGGCTGCCGGATCAGTTCCATGAACGCGTTGATGGCGATGGTGGCGAATTGTCGCATTCCAGATATTTAGGCAATAAAACTCAAAAATCCCGCTGTGACTTGCAAGAGGTTAGTCCCTTGTTCGCCATTACTTTCGGGTTGCGGGGCTGTAAATACAGACATCTTCACCCGATTGCAAACTGTGCGTTTCAACGCACAGGCAAAAAACTGGCGGCCAGCGGGAAGGAATCAAGTGCAACGGGTTAGCAATTCCGGGGCCGCGGCGATTTCCCTGAAAAACGTTCAATCCCGCTGGAAACAGGTGAGGAAACCCACGCACCGCGCGTGGGCCTCACGCGTCGGGGCCGCCAATAAACGCTCCAGCCCGGCGCCTCTCCACACCATTTCAGTTGGCGGAACGTCGGACGGATTGGACGCGCGGATGAATATTGGAAGCGGCGGTCGAACATTTCGCACGCTACCGGCCCGGGCTTCCGGAACCCGGCGGCAGGATCCAGTCGTTGTGTTTGAAAGAACGATACGAGGGATTGAGTTTTGCAACATCCGGGAGGTCAATCACGGTCACGGCGTTGGTTTTACCATCGAGCCGCTGCTCCATGACGATGGAAACTTGGTCGGGACGACAGCGGACGTGGTTGCAGCCGTCACCTTCGCCCGTGAAAACAATTTGCGCCTTGTCGTCAAGGGTGGTGGCCACAGCTATCAGGGCACTTCGAACTCGGCAGATTCGCTGTTGATCTGGACGCGCGCCATGAACGAGGTCGTGGGGCTCGATTCGTTTGTTCCCCAGGGCTGCGAGGGCCATCACGAACCACTGCCGGCGGTCAGTGTCGGAGCGGGCGCAATGTGGATGCAGGCCGACGATGCGGTGACCACCCAAGCCGGGCGCTATGTTCAGGGCGGAGGTTGCACGACGGTCGGGGTCGCCGGACTGGTGCAGAGCGGCGGATTCGGAAGTTTCTCGAAGAATTACGGAACCGCTGCCGCCGGGTTGCTGGAAGCGGAAATCGTGACGGCCGCCGACGAAGTGAAGATCGCCAACGCCGGCGAGAATCCTGATCTCTTCTGGGGAATCAAAGGCGGCGGTGGCGGCAGCCTCGGCGTGGTGACCCGACTCACTCTGCGAACCCGCGAGTTGCCGGACTATTTCGGCGGCGTTTTCGGAACGATCAAAGCCGCTTCCGATGCCGCGTTCCGCAAATTAATCACCCGCGTTGTGGCTTCTACAACGAGCAACTGTTCAATCCACACTGGGGTGAACAGATGACTTTCAGGTCGGGAAATCGTTTGCGGATCTCGATGGTGTTCCAGGGAATGAACCGACAGCAGGCTAAAGAAATCTGGCGCCCGTTCGTGGACTGGATTGCGAGTTTGCCGGACGAATTCACGTTCGAAGAACCGCTGACCCTTCTGGATATTCCGGCGCGGCATTTTTGGGATGTTGAATATCTGCAAAAGCACCCCCCCGGAATCGTCGTTGCCGATGACCGGCCGGGCGCGACGAGGAACAGCTTCTATTGGGATGGGGATGGCGGACAGGTCGGTTTCTTTCTCCACGGCTATCGCTCCGCCTGGCTGCCCGACTCGCTGCTGAAATCCGACCGACAAGGCAAACTGGTGGACGCGCTCTTTGCCGGGAGCCGTCACTGGGATGTCGCCCTGCATTTCAACAAAGGACTGGCCGGGGCTTCAGCCGAAGATCTGGCAGCGGCCGGGGAAACTGCCACCAATCCCGCCGTACTGGATGCGTTCGCGCTGGCAATCATCGCCGGCGGCGGCCCGCCCACGTTCAAGGGCATTCCCGGCGTTGAACCGGATCTGAATGCGGCCCGCGACCACGCCCGAGAAATCGATCTGGCAATGGGTGAATTGCTGAAAATTACGAACAACGCCGGATCCTACGTGTCCGAGAGCAATTTCTTTGAGCGCTCGTGGCAGGAGTCTTTCTGGGGAGCGAACTATCCGAAGCTTGCAGCCGTGAAGAGGAAGCACGATCCAGCCGGACTTTTCTTCGTCCACCACGGTGTGGGCAGCGAAGAGTGGAGCGCGGACGGCTTCACGCGATTGACTGAATGCTGATGGGAAAACCGCCAGACTGTACGCCAACGGACCCTGACTGCGATTATCAACGCCGTCAGGGCCCGTTCCAGAAGTTGAACTGTTGGAGATTGGTGCCGAGCGCCTATTCGATCACCAGCTCGATCTGGTAGAACGAGTTGTCCGGCGCATCCTTTATCTTGAGCGCGGGAATGATAAATGGAAGTGTCCGTCCGTCCATGAGCAGCCCATCGAAACGAAACGTTCCGTTTTCCCTTCGCGGTCTTGTCCGCGAGTTGGAAACCCAGCTGGGCCCGTGTCGGCGTATCCTAGAAATCGGCTGCGGCCCGGATTCCGCGTTGCAGTTTCTCGCGAGCGATCGCGAGATCGAAGGACTGGACGTGCATGAACCGTGGTTGTTGAAAGCCAAAGAACGCGGCATTCTGACAAACTACCACCTCGCGAACGCGCTGGAGATCGACACGCTGTTTCAATCTGGGCAGTTCGATGCGATCGTTGCGTTGGACCTGATCGAGCACTTGGAGAAACCGGACGGGCATGAGCTGATCAAGAAAATGTCCGCCGTCGCCTCGGACCGGATCATCATTTTTACGCCCAATGGATTTCTCCCGCAACAGGACGAAAGCAATCTGTGGAACAACCATCTGTCCGGCTGGACGGTGAATGATTTTGTGGAACAGGGTTTCTCCGTCGTCGGTGTCAACGGCTGGAAACAACTGCGCGGCTCGTGGGCGAAGCTCCGTTTTCGCCCACGGTTGTTCTGGGGCGCGGTTTCCGAACTCAGCCAAATGCTGCTGACTCGCAACCATCCGAAGCTCGCCTTCTCGCTCCTCTGCACGAAGCGGATCAACAAGCGGTCGGTTTGAGGATGAGCGCGCACGATGAAAACGAATCAGCGACGGCGTCGCCACTGTTGTCGGTGATCGTGCTGAACTACAACGGCGCAGAGTGGCTGACGCGTTGCATCGATTCGCTTCTGGCGCAAAGCATCGTCGACCGCATGGAAGTCATCATCGCCGACAACGCCTCGACGGACTCTTCGCCGGACCTCGCGCGTCGGTTTGCCGATGACCGCCCGGCGGTTTCGTTTGTGGACAACGGAAGCAACCTCGGTTTTTGCGCGGGCAACAACGCTCCGGCGCGCGTTGCCAAAGGTGAGTTCCTGCTGTTCCTCAACAACGACACGTGGCTGGAGCCGGAGTGTCTGACGCGCCTGATGGATTCCATTCAAAAGACCGGCGCGGTGGGGGGCGCTCCGCTGATCCTTAACTACTCGGACGACTCCATCCAGTCGCTGGGCGCGGCCGGGTTTGATATCTTCGGTTTCTACTCATCGCACCGGGAGTATCCGCGTTCCGCTTACGAACTCATGGCCTGGAGCGGTTGCAGCTACCTGATCCGGAAGGATGTGTTCTTCGAGGTCGGCATGTTCGACGAGCAGTTTTTCATGTACGCGGACGAATGGGATCTGTCCTGGCGGCTGGGGATCGCCGGGCACCAAGGCGTCGTCGTGCCGGACGCGAAGCTGCATCATCGGAGCGAGGCGAACGTGAATTCCGCCGGCGGTGAACAGATCTCCGAGTTCAAAACGAGCGTCACCAAACGCTATTACGCGAACCGGAACAACCTGTTGACCGTTCTTAAAAACGCGCAACACATCCTTCTGTTGCTGGCGGTTTTTCAAATCGTTTATCTGTTCTTCGAAAGCGTTCTGTGGAGCGTCTTGAGTGGAAACTCGAAGCTGTTCACCACCGGTTATCTCAAGGCCATGGCCGACTGCTGGCGGTTGCGATCCCACGTGCGTTCACAGCGTCGGGAGATCGCCCGGTTTCGGGTGAGATCCGATTGGTGGATGCTGCGATTTTTCAGAATTCGACTGAACCGATGGGACGAGATCGGGAAGGTTTTCAAGAAGGGATTGCCCAAAGTGTCGGCCGGTTGAACGCCGGGAAAACCGCAAAACCAAATGGATGGCCACAAAAACGCACAAAATGATTTTTGTTTGCCGTGTCGCCGACTGGCAGTCGGCAGGCAGTTGCAAAGTCTCGCTCTCTTTCGATTTGCCGGGGCTCCACGCAGGTTGCCAACCTGCGACACGGCAGACTGCCAGTCTGCGCTACGAACGATCGCAACCCGGACCGTCGCTTTTTCGACCATCACCATTGAAGCATGAAGATTCTCCACTGCCTTTATGATCATGTGAAGAACCCGTGGGTGGGCGGCGGCGGGGCGAGGCGGCTCAGCATCATCCGGCACCACCTCGAGGACGCGGGCCACACGGTCGACGTCGTGACCGGCGCATTCCCCGGATGCGAGGAACTGTCCGACGATGACGCCCGCTGCAAATTCGTCGGGTCCACGAGCGGCTACTTTGCGAGCACGTTTTCCTACGCCCGAGCGGCGCGTAAGGAAGTTCTTCGCCGCGCGGCGGACTATGATCTGGTGATCGAGGATTTCGCTCCGTGGAATCCGCTGTTCATTCGCTCGTTGAAAAGCGTGCCGAAGATCATCCAGCTTCAGTCGCATCTCGGCCGGGAGATTTTGCACAAATATTTTGTCGTGGGATTGCCCTTCTATTTTTTGGAACGCAACTACCCGAAGGCGTTCGCTCATCGCATTTCGATCAGCCCGCAGATCGGCGTGTTTAAATCGGGAACCACCAGGGTCATTCCGAACGGCATCGATGCGTCGTTGCTGGGCGTCGAATCACCAGTCGGCGACTACATCGGTTTCATGGGCCGCCTTGATTATCACATCAAGGGCATCGACACGCTTCTGGCGGCCGCGCGTATTTCCCAGCTGCCCTTAAAGATTGCCGGGGACGGGCCGGATCGGGAGAAACTTGTTCGGGAAATCCGGGGACGGGCGAACGTCCAGTGGTGCGGCTGGCTTGAGGGAGAAGCAAAAATTGATTTTCTGAAAAACGCGAAGTTCATCGTGGCCCCGTCGCGGAGTGAGGGCCAGAACATGGTCGTGATCGAAGCGGCGGCGTTGTCGAAGTGCTGTGTGGTCTCCGCCATCGAAGGTTTGCGCTACGTGGTCGACGGGGGATTTGGACTCGCGTTTCCCGTCGGTTCCGCAAATGATCTCGCCTCCCGCATGCAAACGCTTTGGGAAAATGATGATGCACGAACCCGGCTTGAACATTCCGCCCGCAATTACGTCCGCGATCTCACCTGGCCAAAACTCGCCGGGGAGTTCGCCGACTTCTGCGAACAGGTCGTAGCCGAACACCGCCGGGCGCGCCCGCGACAGACATGAACGCCGTATCCAATTTATTGCTGAACCTGAGCCTGGTGCCGAAGGTGTTCTCGCGCATCCTCAATCCGGGGGACGTGTTGAAAGACTACCTCGGCCTCAAGTCCACGCCCTACGAAATCGCCCTGCGCGACGGCCCCAGAATCACCGTCCGCCCCGGCACCACGGACAAGGGGATCGTCAAAGAAATCTTCCTGCTGGATCACTACAAGTTCGCACTGGAACATCTTCCGGCGAGCGGGACCGTGGTCGACGTCGGCGCGCAGATCGGAGTATTCACCGGGTTCATTGCGCATCACTCGCCGGACGCGACAGTTCACAGTTTTGAACCGATGTCTGACAACTTCGCGATGCTCGAAAAGAACATTGCCGGAAACCATTTCAAGAACGTCCATCCCCACCAACAGGCGGTCTCATCGGAGGAAGGCGAATTGAAATTGTATCTCTCCGACGACAACACCGGCATGCACTCCCTGTATCGTCCGAGCGAACGGTTCGAGACAGTGCAGTCGATGGCGTTCGACACCCTTTACAAGAAGCTCGGAATTGACACGTGCGATGTCCTGAAACTCGATTGCGAAGGGGCCGAGTACGACATCATCGGCGGCGCATCCCGGGAAACCCTCGCGCGAACGAAAGCAATCGTCATGGAGTATCACAATCCGGAAAAAAATCCGGCCATGCTTGAACAACTCAAGGCGGCGGGTTTCGAAGTGATGCAGTCACCGGCGGAGGCACTGATTTTCGCCCACCGAAAACGGTGAACCGGGCAACGGGAATTGAACCACAGATGAACACAGATGGACACAGATGCGGAATGAGTTGGGGAAACCGGAAGCGCCCCGGCACATTTATTCCCGCTTCGCTTCCTTCGGTCTCTTCTGTTGAAGGACCGGACCAAAAACAATTCTCATGAACGCAAAGTCCAGCAGGATCATCGGTATCGCCGCATTGCTCGCAGTGATGTGTGTCATGTTCTGGAAGAGCTTCCTTCCGCAGTATGTTCACTTTTCCAACGACGGCCCGCTGGGTGCCGTGTCGGCGGAACAGCTGGCACTGCCCGGCGGAATTCTCGGCATCTGGCAGGACACGAACTGGGTCGGCGGTTGGAACGGCAGCTTTACGCCGGTGCCCTCGTGTCTGTTTCTGTGGGTGTTGGGCCCGGTCTATTTCGCCAAGTTCTATCAGTTCCTGTCCTGCCTGTTGCTGGGCGCAGCCACTTGGTTTTGCCTCCGCAGGCTCAAACTGAATCCGGCGGTCGCGATCATCGGCGGGCTGGCGGCGGCGTTGAACGGGGACTTCTTCAGCTACGCGTGCTGGGGACTGGGTTCGTTGCCGCTGTCCGTGGCGTTCTTCATTCTGGGCATCGCCGCCATCGGAGCCGGAACGGGAAAACACCTGCTCGTTCGGTTGGTGCTGGCCGGTCTGGCGATCGGCATGTCGGTCATGGAAGGCTACGACAACGGCGCGATCTTCAGTCTGTTTCTCGCGGCGTACGTGGTCTGGACGTTTTTGATCAACGGCAGTCAAGCGCCGGGGAGAAGTTTTTCCAAAGGCGTCGGAGCCGTGGCCATCGTCGCCATTTGCGCCGGACTGATGGCGTCATCAGCAATGTACGGTTTGATCAGCACACAGGTGAAGGGCGTGGCGCTTTTCGACGACCAGAACCAGACGCCGGATCAGCAGGAGAAGGCCGAGCGCGCGCAGTGGGAATTCGCCACGCAATGGAGCCTGCCGAAGGTGGAGACCGTCCGGATGCTGATTTCCGGCCTGTTCGGTTATCGCATGGATTCGCCCGACGGACGCGCCTACTGGGGGGCGGTTGGCCAGTCAGCGGCGTGGGATGTTTTTTTTGCGCAACCCGACCGCAGACCTGAAAACGTCCCGCAGGCGATGACCCGGTTTTCCGGCGCGGGCTTTTACGCGGGTGTGCCGGTCTGCCTGATTGCGCTGTGGGCGGTGCTCGCGTCGTTCGTGCGCGGCGGAAAAACATTCACCGCAACGGAGCGAAAATTGATCTGGTTCTGGCTGGCGATGGCGCTTCTCTCACTAGTGCTCTCGTGGGGGCGACACGCGCCGTTTTACAAACTGTTCTATCAGCTTCCTTACTTTTCCTCGATCCGGAACCCGATCAAGTTCCTGCACCCGCTCAGCTTCTCGCTGATCTTCCTGTTCGCCTACGGCCTGCAGGGATTGTGGCGCACGTATTTGAATGACGAGAAATCCAAGGCCCTTCCGCTCAAAGCCTGCCTGTCGAAATGGTGGAACTCGGCGACGGCGTTTGACCGGCGCTGGATGATCGGATCGGTCGCGTTTCTTGTAGCGGGAGTGCTGGCGGTGGTCTTGTATGCGAAATTCAAGCCGCAGGTCATCGGCTATCTGCAGCTGGTCGGTTTCGGTCAGAACCCGCAGCTTGCGATGGATATTTTTTCCGGCAGCGTGAACGAAGCGCTCTGGGGCGTCATCTTCCTCGCACTTACCCTTGGAACTCTCGGCCTGATCATCTGCGGATACTTCAAGGGGCAACGGGCCCGGTGGGGGTTGATCGCTTTGGGGGCCATCCTAGCCATTGATCTGATGCGGGCCAACGCGCCGTGGGTGGTCCACTACGACTACCAACAGCGTTACGCGGAGACGCCTCTTTACGAGTTCCTCGGCACAAAGCCTTATGAACATCGGGTTTCCGCCGCCATGCCTCTGATCAACGCGCAGTTCGAGTGGCTACAACCGAGGGTGAAAGACCGGCAGACCGTCAGTTCGTTGGCGGGAATGATCAATCAATTCATGGGAGAATACGGCGCTCAATGGAAGCAGCACCAGTTTCCGTACTACAACATCCAGAACCTCGACATCATTCAGGAACCGCGAGCCTCCATCGAGAACACCCGGTACCGGGAAGCGTTGGCTCAGGGCGGAATCCAGTCCTACATCCGGATGCTGCGGCTGACCAACACCCGGTACCTGCTCGCACTCGGCGATCCGTTCCTGCCGCCGCTTAACGAACTTAAAGGCGCGGCTCCCGGCGAATTCCGTGCGGTGATGTACCTCGGCATGGAACAGCGCGGCGAGTTCGTCGCGCCGACCGTCGATACAAACAGTCCGCTGGCGTTGATCGAATACACCGGCGTCCTTCCCCGCGCCAAACTGTATTCCAACTGGGAGGTCGTCGGGGACGACACCGCAGTGCTGGCCCGGCTCGCAAATCTCGCGTTTGACCCGGCCTCGACGGTGATCGTCAGCGACGCCATTCAACCCTCGGCCGCCGGAACCAACGCGGTCCCGGGGGAGGTCGTGATTGAAAGTTACGCACCGAAGCACATCGTGTTGAAGGCCGCTGCCGCCACGCGTTCCGTCCTGTTGCTGAACGACAAGTTCGATCCTCATTGGCAGGTGCTCGTGGACGGGCAGCCGGCCGAATTGTTGCGCTGCAATTTCCTGATGCGCGGCGTCCAGCTCGAACCGGGCGCACACACCGTGGAATTCCATTTCCGGCCACCGCTGCTCGGACTCTACGTGAGCATCGTCTCAATTGTCGTCGGCATCGGGCTGTGCGGCTGGTTGGGTGTCACGACCCGGAAAGAGACGGAGGCGGTTTAACCACAGATGGACGCCGATGCACACAGATTCGAAACGGGCTCCGGCAAACGCCTTCAGCCTGACGTCTTGGTTTCTGTCTTCGCTCCCTTTGCTTGCTTCTGTTTAGCGCAGTCGCCTTGTTAAACCACCATGGGTCACCAGGAATCCTATTACCGGCACAACGAGGATTACGCGGAGTTTCTCGCGCACTGGGACTCCGCCTTCTATGCGAAGTACACGGACACGTTGATGACCGGTGAGAAGGACGACCGCCTTCTCGATGTCGGTTGTGGTGCGGGCCAGGTGGTTGGCGCATTAACCGATGCGGGCTACGAAGCGTACGGCGTCGATGTGTCAGAACCGAACATCGAGCGGGCGAAGAAGTTCTCAGATCGGTGCCAGATGTACGACGGGAAGCACCTGCCATTTCCGGACGGACATTTCGCCAGCGTCGGCGCGTTGAACGTGCTTGAACATGTCGAGGAACCGGAACAGTTCATCACCGAACTCGTGCGTGTCGTCCGGCCCGAAGGAACCGTCCTCATTTCCAGCCCCAATTTTTTTCGCGTGCTGGGCTTTCGCGATTACCACCCGAAGATGCGCGGCCTCGGCAACAAGCTGGCGAACTGGAAACGGCTTCGCGAGAAACGCCGGCAGATGAGGCACACGCCGGACGACGTCCGCTTCGACCGGATGGAACCGATCATCAAGGAAGCGTTTGAGCCGGACGACGATGCAATCGTCGCGACCAACGGGCTGGAGATGAAGTTCTTCCTCGAACAAAACGGCTGCAAGGTGAACCGCGTCGAATGCACCGATCGGTATGTGCAATTTCCGATCGGCCAGCTGCTAAACCTCACGCCGATTCGTTACGGCATGTTCAACGCGTTTGTGGTCGCGACGAAACTGAAGTAACGGAAGCGACGGCCACAAAAGGCTCCGGAGACACAAAAAAACTAGAGCGGGAAATTCTCGACCACGGAAGGCACCGAAAACACAGAAAGACTGAGCGGAGTTCGAGACGACGTTTTGCCTGCTTCTGTGTTCTCCATGTCTTCCGTGGTTCACACGTTCTTCAGACCGGGCTTTTTTAATTTCGGATCCTGCGGGTGTTTCCCGACATCGCCGCGATACTCGGTTGACCGCGCAAATTTCAGATCGGCGTTCCGTGTTTCGACCTTGTCCGCCGAGGTGGCGGCGATCGGCAACCCATACTGGCCGTCGGGCAGGGCGAACCGGTAACTGAACGTTCCGTCCGTTCGCAGCTGAATTTTCCGTCCCCCAATGGTGACGCTGGCGTCGGGTTCCGTCGCACCGTAGATGATCAACTCCGCGTTTACGTTGAACCAGAACCCGCGTTGGCCTTTGGCTTCTTCGCCGCCGAACGGACTGGAGACGCTCTAAATGCCGCCCACGGGAATCGCGCTCTCGGAAGAAATTCCTTTGCGCCCCTTGATCAGTTCCAAAACTTCTTCAGACCCGATCCAGACGCGGCGTACTTCGTCCATCGTCACGGCGTCGGCGAGCGCCTGTTGCTGTGCCTGGGTCCAGCGCAGCGGTGTCATGGAGGGGGTCGACGACGTGCGGAATCCCTGTAGTTCGGGAACGTCCGCTTCTTGAAGAAGCTGCAACGCCTTCGCGAGTTTGGGTTCGTTCGCCGCGTATTTCTGGACGACTCTGATGAGCTCACTGAAGGACACGCTGATCGGAATGGAGGTGAACGTCGCCTCCAGATCATCGCTCAAACTGTCGGGCGGAGTGAAGGCTTTCGGCGACACCGTGATCTGGTGCCATTGGTTGAGCTTGTCTCGAAATCCGAGCACGGCGAAATAGCTGCCGCCGCCCTTGCCCACGTGCGCAAACCAGCTGCGGGACTCCGGATGAACTTCGATTTCCACCTTCGGGCTTCCGGCGATTTCGTTCTCAAAAATTTGAAGCGTAAGATGCCCGCTCCGGGAAAGCTGGTTGTAGGAACGCAATTGTTCGCCGGTCAGGTCCCAATGCGCGTAAAGCCACTGCGGATCGCGCGCTACGAGTTGCAGACGTCGCGTCCCGTAGGATTCCGGCAATTCAAGGGCATCGTCAGAAATACCCACAGACGTTCCGGCGACGCCGAGATCATACCGGTTGCCAGGACCGCTTTTGGCAGCAACGTCGGGCGCGTCCCCTTCCAACAAAATCGCGGGAATCTCAGGCAGTTTCCTGGTCGGTTTTACGGCGGCGGCGACTTTCTTTGGCAAGACCTTCTTTGGTGTCGGAGCAGGGTTGGTTTTGGCGGGGGAAACTGTTTTTTTGACGGGCGCGGCGGCGGGTTTCACGACCTTTTTCGGATCGGACTTTTTCGCGAACGGCTTTGCAGTTTTCTTCGCCGGCGCGGGCTTGGGCGTGGTTTTCGCCGGTGTTTTTGCGGTAGGTGGTTTGGACGGGGCGACTGGTTTTTGAGCGGGCTTCTTCTGCGTCATCGCCTTGGGAAGGACCTCCGCGACGGTCGCCCTGGCCGGAGCTTTCTTGGTCGCGGGCTTCGTTGTCGCCGGTTTTACGACTGCAGCTGCCGTCTTCTTTTTGCCGGCCGGATTCTTTTTTGCGGTCGCCGATGGAGTTGGTTTCTTCTTAGCCGGTTTCATAAGACGCAGGTTCAAGTTTCGGTAGAGAGAACAGGTGCCGCCACCCTGTCTGCAGACTAGTCAGAAGCCGTCGCCACCAGCAATGCTTAATGAATCTCGCCAACGAAGAATTTGAAAAGTGCTTGCCTAGCAAAATCTTTCGAGCGTTAATCTCGCGCATCGTGGCCGACACCTCAATCCAGCAGAACAGCTCCGTTCGCAGTAAAGAATCAATTTTCATCTACGTCGTCGATGACGAGCCGACGCTGCTGGAACTGGCCGAATACATCCTCGAAATGGAGGGTTACCAGTTCGAGAAATTTGAAGAGCCGAAGAAGGCCCTTGCCGCGTTTCAGGCCGCCGATCCCAAGCCCGACCTCATGATCACCGACTACGTGATGCTGGGCATGGACGGTCTCCAGCTGGTGGGCGAATGCCGCCGGATCAAGCCCGACCTGAAGTCGATTCTCGTGAGCGGCACCGTTCAGGAGGAGGTCGTTCACCGTTCGCCCACGAAGGTAGACAGCTTTTTGCGCAAGCCCTATCTCGCCGAGGAATTTCTGGCCACCATTCGCGAAGTGCTGAACATCGAATAGCGGGCCGCCCGTTTTCGCCGGACACACACATGTCCTCTCCCCTCGCAGGCAACAAGCTCGGCATCCTGATCTCCGCCGCGCCCGATCAACCCAACTTCTCGCACGGACTGCTCCTCGCCGCGACCGCGCTGAACAACGAAGTCACCGTGTACCTTTACCTCATCGATCAGGCTGTTCCCGGCATTGACGAGGCCCGACTTCAATCGCTTCGGACCGACGGATTGAAATTGTTCGCCTGCGCGTTCGGGGCAAAGAAGCTCGACCTCGAAACCGACGACCGGGCGACCTGGGTCGGGCTCGCCACCGCGAGCGAACTGATCTCCGCCACCGACCGCTTTGTGAGCTTCAACTGATCATGAACGACCAGCCCGTTCAACATCGCCGCGTGCTCCTGATCGTCACCCGCGATCCGCGAACCAGCGGGCGCGTGGCCGAGGCGATCCGTTTCACCGCCGGCGTAAGCGCATGGCAGAAAGTGGACATGACTCTCTATTTCGGCGGCAACGCCGTGCAGGGATTCCTTGCCGGTGAAAACCGGTTTATCGACGAGGACAACATCGTCGATTTCCTGCCGCTGATCACCGAGCACAAACAGGAAATCTACGTTGAGTGCGGACACCCGGTCGTGGCGGCAAATCGCGATCTGATCCCGTACCCCGAACTCGACCTGAATCAACTGGCGGCGCTTTGCGCAGTACAGGATTGTGTCATGCGTTTCTGACATGCGAACGATCCTCCACATCAAATCCGCCACCGCCGACGCCCTCGCGGAAACGGTGATCGCGACGCAGGTGGCCGACGAGACACTGCGGGCGGTGGTCGTGAATCTCAACGTCGATGAGCCGGATTATCAGTCGGCTTTGGAACAGATCTTCACCGCCGATTCGGTTGCTGTTTGGTAGGAGACTCAGCCGCGCATGGACATCAACTGGCCAACCCTTCAACGCCTTCGTCGCGGCTTTCTTGCGGGCACCGCCGGTAATGCCGACTACTGGCGGACCGCGGAGGACCTGCGCCAGTACGATGACACGTTTGCCCAGCGCATCGGCTGGAAATGGGATTTTGTTCTGCGCGACCTCGCGGAACTGGGCTGGCAGCCGACCGGCGCCAACATCGTCGACTGGGGTTGCGGCAGCGGCGTCGCCAGTCGCGCGGTGCTGGATCAATTTGGTTGGAACGCGCAGACGAAACTCTGGCTGTCCGACCGCTCCCCGCTCGCCGTCCGGTTCGCAACCGAACGGGTGCGCGCAAAGCATCCGGAGTTGCGGATCGAAAGAGTAATTCCAGACCGCATCGACCTTCTGATTATCAGCCACGTGCTCACCGAGATGTCGCAACCGCAGATCGAGCAGCTGGTTCAACTCGCGACGAAAGCAGGCGCGGTGATCTGGGTGGAACCGGGGACTTACGACGTGAGCCTCACGTTGATCGCCATTCGCGAGCGGTTGCGAAAACAGTTTCAACTGGTCGCGCCCTGCACCCACCAAAACCAATGTGGCATTCTCGCGCCGGAGAACAAACCGCATTGGTGCCACTTCTTCGCCGAGCCGCCGGGGGAAATCTTCATCGACAGCTTCTGGACGAAGTTCGGCCAGCAAATGGAAATCGATCTGCGGAGCCTGCCATTGAGTTATCTGGTTCTGGATCGACGGCCCGTGCCTGCATCTGCCGCGAACGCAACCCGAGTAATCGGTCGCCCGAACCTGTTCAAGCCGTACGCGGAAGTTCTCGGATGTTCCGCAAAAGGTGTGTGCGCCTGCAAGGTGATGAAACGAACGCATCCGGATGTTTACCGGCAGCTGAAAAAGGGCAAGTGTCCGTCGCGTTTGGAGGTTGAAACTGAGGGGGATCAGATCACGGGATGGAAAATTTGAGAAAACGGGGGAGGGCCGCCGCAGTCCAGAACGCTGTCGCGAAGTTTGTGCCACCAAGTCTGGTTGCCGAAAGCCGGCTCTGAGGGCCTGCGCTACCTTTCGCGAACACAGATCGCTGGTGCCAAAAAACTACAAACCGCCACCGACATGTTCTTCCCAAATGTCACCATGCGCTTCTTTAAAGGTCAGCCAGGTGTCCTGCTCGATATCCGGATTGTTTGAACGCACGATGTTCATTGAGATCTGGAGACTCTTCAGTGCGGTGTCGAACTGGCTCTTGGAGCATCCCTTTTCTTCTATCGTCAGCTTGCGGAGACTGGTGGTGTCCCACGGCTCGATCCGGATTTGTTCGTAGATAACACCTGCCCACGGCTTCAATTTGTCAACCGGCTGGTAGGCGTTGGCGAAGTGCTCGTCGCGGAGATAATTCATATCCATCAGGACTGCAAAGCCGCCTTTGATTTTCCCGTAGAAAATCTCGTCTGGAAACTCAGCAGGCAGCCGGTTCTTCCAGCTCCAGACTGCTTCAATTTTCTTTCCCCAGCCTTTCTGTCCCGGCTTTCTATCCGGCAGATCCACGTGCTCCCAGAGTGAGGTATGCTCAACTTTCAAACTGGCGAAGATGGTGCAGATCTTCACTTCCCGAACAAACTCGAATGCGTCCTCAAAGGTTTTGATCTTCTTCATCCCCCCGGTACCACCCCTTAGAACGCGATCTTCGCCGGGAGGTATTTCTCGAACAGGTTCGTGTAGTACGATTTCAATTCCTTCCAGTTCGGTGGCACCGGACATTTTGAATAGAGATCGTAGGGATTGAACTTCCGCACCCAATAAAGCATCTCGCGATCATGATTGTCGTAGAGGTGCTCGTACTGGTTTTCGCGATGCCACGCGTAACACGAGTGATAACGGATCATGTAGAGAGCGGACTCGGGCAGGTAATCCTTCATCACGTGAAACAGATACTCGTCATGCCCCCAGCTCATGTGAACATTGCGAAGCCCGCACCCTTTCTCGTAAACGCCGAGCTCGGTGTTGTATCGTGGATCTTTCGAGTCGGGATTCGCAGCAAAGAATTCCGGGTAAACAATCTTCTCGCTGAACCGGCAGCCCACCGGAAACGTGTCGCCCACGACCGCCCACTGCGGTTCACCGTAAAGACAGAGCACCTTGCCGAGGTCATGGAGAAAACCGGTCAGGACGAACCAATCTTCGTGCCCATCATTCCGGATGGCTTCGCTGGTTTGGAGCAGGTGTTGAAGCTGATCGAGATCGGTGTCCGGATCAGAATCGTCGACCAACGTGTTGAGAAAATCGATCCCTTCGAAAATAGTCATCTCCTGCCGACGCGGCGGCAGAAACTCCTGACGCTTCTGAAGCACGAAATCGTAGGTCTGGTTGAGATGATTCAACCGGTAGAATTCCCGCACCGTGTCGCGCGCCGGGTTGTCGTAGTTCCGGTAGCTCTCCTTCTGCCTGGTGTTTGGCTCCGGATACACCTGTTTCACAACGAACTCCTCCCAGTCATGGAGTTTCTCAAGTGGCTGGGCTTCGGTGGATTCGTTCGTTTTCATATCTCGGATTCGTTCGTTGGATGACAATTGAGGTAGAATTGTTACTGCGGGAAGACGGGAACTACAAGCTGAGATCTTGCGATCAAAACGGAAATGTGTGCGCCTTTTCGCCCCCCCCTTGGTCCAGCAGCGATCTGAGATTGTGCAGCCCGGTCAAAATGGTAGGCTCGCCCCATGAATCCACCCGCTCTCGTTCGAATTGTGCGAACTTTCATCCCGCTGCTGATCGTATGTCTGGCGGCCGCCTCGGCCCCCGCAGATCAGCTGGATCTGGCCGCGCGCTCCCGCGTCGAGACAAACCCCGGCTCCGGAGATTGGCTGGCCGTGGAATCCCAATTGCAATGGGACGCGGATAAAACAGCCATCGTCGTCTGCGACATGTGGGACAAACATTGGTGCCCGAGTGCGACGGACCGGGTGGGTGAAATGGCGCCACGAATGAACGAGGTATTAAAGGCCGCCCGCAAAAGAGGCGTATTCATCATACATTGCCCAAGCAGCACGTTGGATTTCTACAAGGATCATCCCGCGCGAAAACGGGCGATGGCGGCACCGAAGGTGGAAACCAAGATTCCACTGCAAGGTTGGTGCAGTCTCGATGCGGACAAAGAATCACCGTTGCCAATCGACGACTCGGATGAAGGCTGCGACGGCTGTGCGACGTGCGAACCTCACGGAGCGTGGACCCGACAGATCGCCACGCTGGAAATTCGCGACGAGGACGCGATCACCGATTCGGCCGAGGCCTATTATCTGATGCGCGAGCGTGGTATTACCAACGTCATTGTCATGGGTGTGCATGCAAACATGTGCGTGCTGGGCCGCCCGTTCTCGATTCGGCAGATGCGCAATCAGGGGCAGAACGTTGTCCTCATGCGCGACCTGACCGACGCGATGTATAATTCCTACGCCGCCCCCTACGTGAGTCACTTTCGCGGGACGGAATTGATTGTCGAACACATCGAACAATACTGGTGCCCCTCGATCACCAGCGCGGCGTTCCTCGGCGGCGAACCGTTTCGTTTTCGGGCCGATCAACCGCCGAAGGTTGTTTTCCTCATCGGTGAGGACGAATACCAAACGTGGGAAACGTTGCCCGCGTTCGTCGAAAAATTCGTTGATTGGCGCGGCTTGGAAACCGTCATTGTTCAGCAAAGCCCGAACAATAAGAATGATTTCCCCGGATTCGCCAAGGCGATGGACGGCGCGGACCTGCTAGTGGTCAGTGTGCGGCGTCGGGCGTTGTCGAAGGAGAATCTGGATTTGATCCGCAAGCATCTGGACCGGGGCAACCCGCTGGTGGGAATCCGCACGACGAGTCATGCGTTTGCCCCGCGCGGTGAGGATGTGAGCAAGGGCGAGAGCTGGCCGGAGTTCGATGCCGAGGTGTTGGGTGGAAATTATCACACCCACCACGCCAACGGAACCAAGACCGTTGTGCACATTCCAAAGAGCGCGACGGTCAATCCGATCCTCACCGGCGTGGAACTGGCGGAACTGGTCGGCAATGGCTCGCTCTACCTGTCCGGCCCGTTGAAGGAAGGAGCTGAAGCGGTATTGATCGGCGAGATTCCGGACAAGCCGGCCGAACCGGTTGCCTGGACGAACACCTACGGCTCACGAAACTCGAAAGTGTTTTACACATCGTTTGGTCACCCGGACGACTTTGCGAATCCGCAATTCCGTCGCCTGCTCCTGAACGGAATGCTTTGGGCGCTGAACCAACCCATCCCGCCCGACAATCGATTGCAGCCGAGGTAGGACGGAGCTCCCTGTCTTTAACAGAAAACGCGGTTTGCCACGGAAGACACTGAACGCACGGAATGACAAAAATCATGGAGAAATCTGTTTGCTCGAACGCGTGGATGAACCCGTCCGTTTTCCTGTCCGTGTATTCGGTGTCTTCCGTGGTTAAGATTTCGTTTCACAGCCTTCTCGTGGTTTTCGTTTCGTTCAGCTTGAGAGCCCAACAATTTGATCACGGCAACGAGCCGCCCATGTTGTCGCCGACCGAGTCTGAGAAGGCGTTTGTTGTTCCTGATGATCTGGAAATCGAGCTGGTTTTGTCGGAGCCCGACATCGCGCAACCACTTCAACTCACCTTCGATGAGCGCGGGCGCTTGTGGGTGGTCGAGTATCGGCAATACCCGGAGCCGGCTGGATTGACGCAGGTCAGCCACGATCGGTTCTGGCGTTCCGTTTACGACAAAGTTCCGCTGCCACCGCCCAACGGAGTTGAGGGCAGGGACCGCGTTTCAATCCACGAAGACACGAATGGCGACGGCACCTTTGACTCACACAAGGTATTCGTTGACGGACTCAACATCGCGACCTCAATTGCCATTGGTCGCGGCGGTGTGTGGGTCTTGAATCCGCCTTATCTGCTCTTCTATCCCGACCGTGATCACGATGATGTACCGGACGGCGACCCCGAAGTTCACCTGTCCGGTTTCGGATTAGAAGACACTCACTCCGTCGCGAACAGTTTGCGCTGGGGTCCCGACGGTTGGCTCTACGCGTGCCAGGGCAGCACGGTCAGTGGCAATGTGCGGGTCGAGCCGTTGCCGACCGATTCTACCCCCGCGTCAACGAACTCCATTCACACTCTCGGCCAGAATATTTGGCGTTATCAACCGGAGACGCGACGATACGAAGTCTTCGCGGAAGGCGGCGGCAACGCCTTTGGCATCGAGATGGATTCCGACGGCCGATTGTTCTCCGGTCACAACGGCGGCGACACGCGCGGCTTTCATTATGTGCAGGGCGGCTACTTGCAAAAAGGTTTTCAAAAACACGGCGAACTTTCGAACCCCTACGCGTTTGGATATTTTCCAATGATGAAGAGTGATCGCGTCGAGCGGTTCACGCATACGTTTTTGATCTACGAAGCGGACGCACTGCCGGATCGCTACATCGGTAAACTCTTCGGCGTTGAACCGTTGCAAGGTCGCGTTGTGCTGAGCGAGATCACGCACGATGGTTCGACGTTTCAGACGCACGATATCGAACACGTTGTGACCACGACCGATCGCTGGTTCCGTCCGGTGGACATCAAATCCGGTCCGGACGGAGCAAACTACATCGCGGACTGGCACGACTTTTCGATCAACCATTGGCGTAACTACCAGGGGAACATGGATGCCAAAAGCGGCCGCGTCTGGCGTCTGAAGGCGAAGGGAGCCAAGCCGACCGAGCCGTTTGATCTCTCTCAAAGTAGCGACGACGAACTCATCAAATGGTTTGATGAACCGAATCGTTGGTGGCGGGAAACAGCCTCGCGATTGCTGATCGATCGGCTGGATCCGGAGACGCTCCCGAAACTGGCGAACCTTGTGAACGGCTCCACTGGTCAAGCGGCCTTGGAAGCGTTGTGGACATGGAACGCCATCGGCACACGACAGACTTCGCCCGCTGCGGACGGGAGCCTCGCCCAGTTCCTCAAACACCGCGATCCACAGGTTCGCCTATGGGCCGCGCGATTTGTTGGTGATCCATTTCCCGGAGCGCTCGACACTGGCGGAACGGCGAACTCCCGTTCGGCCCAACGCGCGCAGATCGATGCGAGCGACCTTCCGACGCTCGCGGAGTCCGAGCCGGATCTTGAAGTCCGCCTTCAACTCGCCGCCACTGCAAGACGGCTTTCTGCGGATCTGGCCCTGCCGATTATTCGAGCTCTCGCGAGGCGCGACGAAGACGCCGGTGACCCACGGCAGCCGCTGATGATTTGGTGGGCGATCGAAGCGAAGGCCGGTGATCATCGCGAAAAAGTCGTTGGTTTGTTCGAAGACGAAACCTTCTGGAACGAACCTCTCGCCGAGGAACAGCTTGTCGAACGCACGATGCGCCGGTACGCGCAGGCGGGTTCGCGGGAAGATTTGTTGACCTGCGCGCGACTGCTTGAACTCTCGCCGTCGAAAGCCCATTCAGAAATATTGATGCGTGGATTTGAGGCTGCGTTCGAGGGCCGGAGTGTCGCAGGCCTCCCAGATGAATTGATCACCGCGATGGCGCGGCACGGCGTCGGTTCAGTGGCCGTGGGTTTGCGTCGTGGCGATGCGGATTCTCTGAAGCAGGCATTGAACGTCATTGCGACCTCCGAGGCGCCCGCCAATCAGCGAAGGCAGTTCATTCAAGTTCTCGGAGAGATCAAATCTGAGGAGAGCCTGCCGGGGTTGCTTGAACTGGCCGCCGCCGAAAAGAACGATGCCATTTTGCAGGCGGTTTTCGTTGCACTGCAGCCGTTTGATTCCGGCAAAATTCCAGTGGTGACCCTTGCGCGTTTGGCTGAGCTCGGTCCGGGTGCCCGCGCCGCCGCGCTGACACTGCTGACCAGTCGCGCGAGTTTCGCGAACGAACTCTTGTCGGGGGTCCAGGACAACAAGATTCCGGCCGATGTCGTTGCCCCCGAGTTTGCGCGAAAACTCAAAGCGCTCCTGAACGACACATCGCAGGCCGGGATCGATCGGCTGTGGCCGAAGGCGGGCCGCCCTACTTCCAGCGAAATGAATCACGAGATCGCGCGACTGGCCCGGGCATTGGACGAAGGGCACGGCGACCCGTACAACGGCAAACGTCTGTTCGAAGCTTCCTGCGCGGCGTGTCATCAGTTGTTCAATCAAGGCGGAGACATCGGTCCCGATCTGACGAGCATTGATCGGAAGGACACGGGCAATCTGTTGCTGGCGATTGTGAACCCGAGCGCCGAAATCCGTGAGGGCTATGAAAACTACAGCATCGAGACGAAGGATGAACGCGCCCTCGGCGGCTTCATCGTGGAACAGGATGAGCGGAAAGTGATCCTGCGCGGCTTTGACGGACAGAACCTCGTTTTGCAACGCAGCGAAATCGCGGGACTCAACGCTGCGGGGATGTCTTTGATGCCGGAAGGGTTAACCGCCGGTTTGGATGATCAACAGGGGCGCGACTTGTTTGCGTATTTGCGGAGCAGCCAGCCGTTAAATGAGTAAGGATTGCGGCGTGGTCGCGCGGGGATGGGCGTCGCCTGCCGTTGGTCCGATATCTCCGTGATTTCGGATGACGTTTTCATGGGAATCAGGAATCATTCGGCTTCCGTCCTGATTTTGTTGAATACTCTGTTAAAACTGAAGTCTAGCCATTCGTACCCCGATTTAGAAATTCCGGTGGTACCCGCAATTGTCCCGACAACAAAGTTCATCCCACGCGATATGATCGACCTGCTCAAGAAACTCATTGTCTATTCCGTCCTCACCGGCACGGCCGCCGTCGCTGCGACAGTCGAACTCAAAAAGAACGACCACATCGCCATCGTTGGCAACGCCCTGCCGGACCGCATGCAGCACGACGGCTGGTTGGAAACCCTGATTGTTGCCAAATATCCCGAACTGGACCTGACGATCCGCAATCTGGCCCGGACCGGAGACGAGGTGGTGACCCGCGCGCGCTCCGAGAATTTCGGTTCGCCCAATGACTGGTTGAAACGAACCGACGCCGACGTGATCTTTGGTTTTTTTGGCTTTAACGAATCTTTCGAGGGGGAAGCCGGTCTGGAAAAATTCAAGACCGACCTCGCAAACTATCTGAAGGAAACCAAGGCGCTGAACTATAGCGGGAACGGTGCGCCGCGGATTGTACTGCTGTCACCGATCGCGAATGAGAAGCCGCTGGACCCAAATTTTGAGGTTCCGTCCACTAACAACGCAAACCTCGCGCTTTACACCCGGGCCATGGCGGAGGTGGCGGCGGCGAACGGCGTTGGTTTCGTGGACCTTTATTCGCCCTCCCTCGCGCTGATGGAGCAGATGCGTGAGCAGAGCAAGTCGATGACGATCAATGGAATTCATCTGAGTGAAGAAGGTGACCGCCAGCTCGCGCCAATCATTTTCCGAGGCTTGTTCGGACAGGAACCGCCGGCCGGGAACTTTGAAAAACTGCGCGAGGCCATTAATGAAAAGAATACCCAGTGGCACCACCGTTATCGCACTGTGGATGGCTACAACGTCTACGGTGGCCGCTCGGCGCTGGCCTACCGCCCTGACGAAAGCCGGTTCATCAGCGACCGCGAGGCCCCCGCGCCGTTCATTTCCAACTACAAGGTGATGCAGGAAGAAATGGCGCAGCGCGATGTCATGACCGCCAACCGGGACAAACGCGTTTGGGCGGTCGCACGCGGCGGAGATCTCGTGGTGGACGATTCAAACCTGCCTCCCGTCACGCCCGTTCCTTCAAACCGGCCCGGCCCAAACCCCGACCAGTCACACGTCTTTCTCGACGGCGAAGCAGCGATCAAACAAATGACCGTTCACTCCGGCATGAAGGTGAATTTGTGGGCCGACGAAAAACAGTTTCCCGAACTGGTCAACCCGCTGCAGATGGCGTGGGATACTCGCGGACGCCTGTGGGTGACCGTCTGGTTGAACTACCCGGAGCGCAGTCCGCTCAGCGCGAAGGGCGACAGCCTGCTGGTGTTTGAAGACACGGACAACGACGGCCGCGCCGACAAGGTGACCCCGTTTCTTGAAGGCTTGAATGCGCCGACCGGTTTTCAATTTTACAAGGACGGCGTGCTCATCATGCAGGCACCTGACTTCTGGTTTGTTCGTGACACGGACGGCGATGGCCGGGCCGACACGAAGGAGCGCGTGTTGATGGGACTGGATTCCGCCGACTCGCATCACACCGCGAACGCGATTGCCTATGATCCGGGCGGGGCGATGTATCTGAGCGACGGCGTGTTTCATCGCACGCAGGTTGAAACGCCGAACGGCCCGCTCCGCAACAACGACGCGGCGATCTACCGTTTTGAGCCGCGCACCGGCAAGTTCGAGACCTACATCTCGTATGGCTTCGCGAACCCTCACGGCAAGGTGTTCGACCGTTGGGGTAACGGCATCATCACCGACGCGACCGGCAATGCGAACTACTTCGACGCGCCGTTCAGCGGCCACCTTGATTATCCGGCCAAACATCCGGGCATGCGGCAGTTCTGGGATCGTCCGTCGCGCCCGTGTCCGGCGACGGGGATCCTGAGCAGCCGCCATTTTCCCGACGACATGCAGGGCAATTTTCTCAATCTCAACGTCATCAGTTTCCAGGGCATCTACAACGTGAAGGTCACGGACGAAGGCTCGGGCATCCACGGCGAAACGGTGGAGAACATTGTCTCGTCGGACGATCCGAATTTCCGTCCGATCGACGTCAAGATCGGACCAGACGGCGCGATCTATTTTGCCGACTGGCACAACCAGATCATCGGCCACATGCAGCATCACTTACGCGATCCGAACCGCGACAATAAACACGGCCGCATTTATCGCATCACGTATCCGGACCGACCGTTGTTGAACGCTCCAAAGATCGATGGCCAGCCGATTCTCGCGTTGCTCGAACTGTTGAAATCACCGGAGAACGGCACGCGCGAACTTGCGAAGATCGAACTGAGCAAACACGATTCGAAGGAAGTCGCCGCAGCTGTGAACCGCTGGACTCAATCTCTCGACAAGAAGGATCCCGAGTACGAGCACCAGCTGATGGAGGCGCTCTGGGTGCATCAATGGCATAACGTGGTGAACGTCGATCTGCTCAAGAACCGTCTCGGTTCGCCCGATCCACGCGCGGTGGCCGCCGCCGCACGCGTGCTGTGTTATTGGCGTGATCGTGTCCCCGGTGCGTTGGATCTCTTCGCTCAACTGGCTGAGAATACGAGCCCGCGTGTCCGCCTCGAAGCGGTGCGTGCCGCCAGCTTTTACGATGTTCCCCAAGCCGCCGACGTGGCGCTGGCGATCCTCAAGCAGCCGACCGATTATTACCTCGATTACACCCTGCGCGAAACGATGCGGCAGCTGGAACCGGTGTGGCGTGCCGCTTTGAATTCGGGGGCGACCATTGCCGCCAACAATCCCGTCGGCATCGAATACATTTTGAAGTCAGTGCCAAACACCGGACTCGCCAGCCTACCGCGCATTCCGAGCGTGCTCGAAGCCTACCTGAAGCGCGCCGGAATTTCCGATGCCGACCGCAGTCTCGCGCTGGCCGATCTGGCCGAGAAAAACGACAAGGATCGCACGAGCACGTTGCTGGCGTTGTTGAATCAAAACGAAGACGATGCGGAAGCCTCCATGAATCTCGCCGGTCTGCTGCCGATGCTGCCGCCGAATGAACTGAAATCCCGGCGCGCGAAAATCGTGACTTTGACGGAACAGGGCGCGGTGATCCGACCGGCAGCCTGGGCAGCGCTGGCGGTGGCGGACGGTTCATTCGATGGCATCTGGCCGGTGGCGGAAAAGTCACCGGCCGCGCTGACCGACCTGCTCGCGGGCATTCCCAAACTGATGGATCCGACTCTTCGCTCGACGGCCTGGCCAAAGGTGATGCCGCTACTGACCAGCGTTCCGAAAAGCTGGAACACCGGCAAATTGAAAGACGGCACAGTTGGTCGCTTTGTCCGGATTGAACTGCCGCGCAACGGCACATTGACGCTGTCCGAAGTCGAGGTGATGAGCGACGGCCGGAACGTCGCGCGATTCGGCAAGGCCAGCCAGTCGTCGGTCTCCAACGACGGCTCCGCTGATCGCGCGATCGACGGACGCAACGCTGGGAATTACGGCAGCGGCACCCTGACGCATTCGCAGGAGAACGAACGCTCGCCGTGGTGGGAAGTGGATCTCGGAAGCGAACGTCCGATCGAGTCCGTCACCGTCTGGAACCGCACCGAAGGCAGTCTCGGCAAACGTCTCGACGGCTTCACGCTGACGGTGCTGGATGACTCGCGCAACGCGGTGTTCCAGTCAAAGGAAAATCCGGCGCCCGACCGCGACGTGACCATCGCCATCAGTTCCGATCACGTCGGCGGCATGCGTCGCGCGGCCATCCGTGCGTTGTCCAGCATGGGCACCGAACCGGAAGCCACATTCAACGCGCTGGCCGGGTTGGTCGCGAACGGCCAGGAAGTGGTCGTGGCGGCGTCCGGTTTGCGGAGAATTCCTTCAGCAGACTGGCCGAAGCCGTCCGCTGCGAAGGCCGCCACCGCGCTGGTCGCGTGGGCGAAAACCATTCCCGTCGATGGCCGCACTTCGCAGGAATATGTGGAGACCATTCAGCTCGCGTCCGATCTGGCCGGCCGTTTGTCGGCGGCGGAAATGACGATGATGCGTCGCGAATTGAAGGATCTGAGGGTGGCTGTTTACGTGATTCGCACGGTGCGCGAACAGATGCGGTTCAACACGCCGCGGCTCGTCGTCGAGGCCGGGAAGCCGTTCGAGCTGATCGTGATCAACGACGACTTCATGCCTCACAATCTGGTGATCGCCAAGCCGGGCGGACGCGAAATCATCGGGCCGATGGCGGACAAGATGGAGCCGAACAAACTCGACGGAAAAGGCCGCGCCTACATCCCGAATGACGTGGCCTACCTGTCCAACCCGCACCCGCTGATCCTCGATGCCACGAAGCTGCTGGAAGCTGGCGACCAGGCGACGCTCAAGCTGACTGCGCCGACCGCCGAAGGCGAATACACCTACGTCTGCACCTTCCCCGGTCACTGGCCGGTCATGTGGGGTCAGCTCATCGTGACGAAGGACGTGGACGCCTACCTCGCCGCGAATCCCGAAGCGAATCTGCCAATGGCCATGCCGGCCGGTGAACATTCAGGGCATGGGTTTGAGTGAGATCGGGAGGGGAAGAGTGGGCGATGTTGAGGCCGGAATGGGCATGATCGGAAGTGGCGGTCAAGGAACGCGGAACGCGGAGCGCGGAGCGACCAGGATGAGGATAGCCGTGGGTTTCAACCCACGGGAACGGTTCGCTCTCTTTCACGTCGCTTAGCGACGGCTGATTCATTCCGATGAGGACACGAAAATCGAAGCTCAACCGTCGCTACGCGACGGCCGGATGGCGCCGCCGGATGACCGTGGGTTGAAACCCACGGCTACCATCGGAACCTCGCTCCGCGAGGCTGATCCCGTTCCCAAGTGACTGCCACTTTCGATCACATCCTGCCGGGATTGCGCCGACGTTATTCGCTCACGCGTTTTGGGTGCTTTCCGGCGATCGGATGCTGGTGCGTTGGCTTAAGCTTTCATGGCTGTAGTGGAGTGACGATACGCTCGACGATCCAGGCCCTGTTACCAATCCTGACGTAAGCGTAATAAACTCGCTCTCCAAGAGGGTTTGTCTCCGTTCCGAAGTGTACTCCCCGACGGGCTGGCGCACCTGGCATTACCGGGCCAGCCGTAAACTTAGTCCTTCCTCTCGCCTGGTCTGGGGATATGGCTGGCACTACAAACAGCGCGACATAGAATATTGCCACGATTCCAACGCCGGTGAGCACGAGCAATCGAATCCTCTGCTTTCTCAAGCCAATGAAGGCAGGCTGCAATGCAATTTTCTTGGAGCGATCGCTTTGCACTTAACAATATTAATAGGGGATGTTGCGTGCATGACGTTGTGCACAGTTGATTTTCCCAAAGACGCCGCTGCCCAGCCCGTGCGCTTTGAGCTTCGGCAGGGCATGACCGAGGCCACCTGCACCAAACACCCCGAACCGGGCGAACCCATCCGGCGCGTCATCACCGGCGGGTTTGGCTACACCAAAAAAGCGTCGGTAAGAGCGTCGGAATGGTCGATGACTACCGCCACGGGCCGGGATACCATTAGGCCCACTGGCCGTCCGCGCCCAGGTTAGTTTTCATCGGTCTCCGTGCGCTTTTAGTGGCCTGCATTGTTCTCCGCAAGCGATGTTGAAGAAAGAGCGCCCAACAGAATGGAGCGGATGTTCTCCTCCTCGTTTGCGTGAGCGAGCACACTCACCTGATCCCAACCGCGCAGTTGGGTGGATCCCTTGGGAACCACCAGGTTCTTTCCCCGGGTTATCAAAGTGATCACCGACCCGGCGGGAAGTTTCAATTCGGCGATGGTCGGTCCGATCACACTTTGAGGTCCCGGAAGGTCGACCACGATCATGTCCAGATCACTTGCGGCCATGGTAACCAGTTCCAGATTGAACAGCGGACTTGGACGGGCGGGGACGGTCAGGTTCAGCCAACGCGCCAGGGTTCCCAACGTGCCCCCCTGCACCGCGACCGACAGGAGAACCGCAAAAAACACCAGATTGAATATCTCCTCCCCCACGGCAATGCCCGCCGCCATGGGATAGGTGGCCAGAACGATCGGCACCGCGCCCCGGAGTCCCGCCCAGGAGATGAAGACCTTGTTCTTCCATCCCAAACGCATCCCAACCGTGGAGAGCCACACTGCGAGAGGTCGGGCGACAAAGGTCAGCACCAGGAAGAGCAGAATACCTTCAAACCAAATGCCCGACCATTGACCGGGAAAAACCTGAAGCCCCAGCAGGACGAACATTCCGATGTTGGCCATGGTGGAAAGGGCTGAAGAAAAATTTGCCACGCCCTGCTTGTGCACGAAGGAACGGTTGCCCATCACATAGCCGGCAATAAACACCGCCAGCATTCCACTGGAGCCGATCAGTTGGGCCAGGCCGTAGACCAGAAGGACGATTGCCAGGGCGAGCACGTAGTAATGGCCGCGATCCTGGGGGGTGAGGCGATTGAACAACCACAGTGATCCGCGGGCCATCAGCCAGCCGAGCAAGGGCGCCGCGCCGAACTGCCAGAGGAAAGTCAGAGCCATCATCGGCAACGGCGGGTGGCCGACCGTGAGTGCCTCCACCACGGCCACGGTGAGCAGGATCGCCATCGGATCGTTGGCCGCGCTTTCGATTTCGACCGTGGATGACAGCTTCTTCGACAAGGATTGCCGCCGAAGAATTGAGAAGATCGCCGCCGCGTCCGTGGAAGAGACGATGACGGCCAGCAGGATGGCCTTGTCGAACGCCCAGCCGAAAATCCCATACAGCACACCGAAGGTCGCCGCCGCAGTCAGAGCGACGCCCCAGGTGGCCAGTCCCCCGGCGGGCAACGCCACTTCCTTGAAGTCGGACTGCTTGGTGGAGAAGCCCCCATAAAACAGAATGAATACCAGGGCCAGGTTTGCGACGCGGTTGGTGAGCTCAATGTCGTCAAAGTGCCAGAGATTCAGAACGTCGCTGCCGAAACAAATCCCGGCACCGAGCGAGACCAGGATGACCGGAACACTCCAGCGGTCCAGCCACACGGAGGCCAGGACAACGGCGATCAGAATAACCGGCCCAACAATATAGACAACGTCCATGGGGCTATTTTTGTCTTATTGAAGGGACACAACGCAAGATGTTGCCGTAAATGATTCCTTCGCCGCTACACCCGGGGGAGCGGTAGCGGTGGGGAGCGCTGCGCCAGCAACCACGGCGATGTGACTTCAACGACCGTCGACCTGCCCATCGCGGTGGTTGTTGGCTTCAGTGATCTGCATACGTTGGTCAGGCGGACAATTGTTCTTTTCTCCTCTTCCCTGTCTCCCGGCGATGTGTCTGCCGACAAAAATCATCGCCAGGCAGACGGACACGCCCTCGACCAGGAACAGCCCGGACTCCTGATAGTAGGCAGCGAAACAAAACCCACACAGCAGGAGGACGCCGAAAAGTTGAATGAACCAAGTAGGCATCACCGTGACGCCGTTGGCAGCTGCCTGTCGACGAACAAGCGCCAGGCGATAAATGCGGCCGCACCGCCGATGCCTCCGATAGCCGCCGCACCGATCCAGAGCGGCTTGCCCTGGTAGTCGAACGAGTGTCGTCGAATCATGTCGGTCCACAGCCCCAGCGAGAGCAACAGACAGATGACGGACGTGAGAGTGCAACCGGCGATGCTCGCGATGCGCCATCCTCTGCCGACTGGTTGCAGGAAATCCGTCATGCGCGTAGTTCAGCGACCGCCGCCGGCAACGAACTTTGGCAGCGAATCCATGGCCCAATTATTCATGCGCCTCCAAACTCAAAGCGCGGCGCGATGATTCTGGTGAAGTCCCTGTTGTGCATCACTCTTCAGCTGCCTCCGAAAACCGATGATCGGGACGGGCCTGAGAAATCCTGACGTTCAACGCCTTGTAGTACCGGGGAACATACCTGCCACCGATCTCCGTTTCCAACTCTGTGCCTTTCTTGTCGGCTGCTCGTACTGGACCAATCATCGGAAGGGTGATCATCCCTTCGGGTGAGACCCGTTCAACGTGAATCACCGGCGCTAGCAATGGAGCACTAAACGTCAGTCCCAGGATGTCACCGTGCCGAACGGTGAAAATTGACGAGCTTTCGATCCGTCCAGTTTCCGATGGGGCGCAATACTTTTCCGCCGTCTTGGTTTGTTGCATTTTGCAACCGCTTGAGAAAACAACGACCCCCGACACAATCAAACAAAAAGCCGCTGCTCGATCCGTTGCCGCCATCCAGCCGAGAATCGCCAATGGCCGACTCCAGTTCATAAAAGTGTGGGGAAGCGACGCTGCGTGCAAAACGTCTCGCTCAGTTCATTTCGCCAGACCCCGCGTTCCGATGAGCCTAGGAAAGCCGCCGGGAGAATTTCTGGCAAGACTGGTTTTGGTTCGAGATGGAGACCCCGCCTCGCGGCATGTCATTTGGATTTGTGCTCATGGGAGTTTGGACTTATTACGGGGTCGCCGCGATGTGTTCCATGCTGGTCCTGTTCATCGTTCGCTGAAAAGCGAAATGTGATTTCAGCCAGCTGGTCGTCGCCGCAGCAAGCTGATGACTTTGGAAGAAAGACGCGACAAACTGGTCTCCGACCTGCAGTTCTTTGATGATCCGCAGGACCGTCTGGCGTACGTCATTGACCGGGCCAAGAAATACGAACCGCTCCCCGACGAGTTCAAGATCGACGACTACAAGGTGGAAGGCTGTCTCTCCAACCTGTGGTTCGTCCCGGAGTTCGCCGACGGCAAATGCCGGTTCCGCTCCGACGGCGATTCGATGATCGTCAAGGGCATCGCCGGATTGCTGACCACCTTCTACAGCGGCGAATCACCCGAGGACGTTCTCAAAATCGATCCGTCGTTTCTCGCGAAAGCCGGGATCACGCAGCACCTCTCACAAAACCGGAAAAACGGCCTGGGCCGCGTGTGGCAGAAGATCCAGTCTTTTGCCGCCAGCCAGATCAAGGACGCGGAAACCACATAAGCCTCCACGTGATCGGGCGTTCCGGATTCCGGACGGTTTCCGTCGGCTCACCTCTCGCGGGAAAGTGACTCCGACCGCCCGGCTGGCGCGACGGGGTGACTCGTCCCTACTCCGTCTATCCGCCGAGCAGACAGCACAAGAAGGCTTTCGCACCCCGCGCACTGTTTGGGGGGATTTTAGGATTCCGTCCGGGCGTCTTCGGCTCGTTCCCCTATTTTCAACTCCGTGGAACGGATGGAAAATCGCTTTGTCCGTTGGTAACACCCTTACCAGATCGTGGTAAATGCCTGACCACCCGCACCCCTCCCTGAGGCGGTGTCATTGTTGGAACTACCTTTCAATCAACGCTTCTCTAAGACATTACGCACCTGCGGCACGGCCGCAGCTAAAGGAACGCATCGTCCAATTGCGGACGAACAAAAAATCAAAAAAACAATTCATCATATGAAAACCACAGCATTTCAAAAAACCGTGCTCAGCACCTTCACGGGGATCGCCCTGCTCGGGTCCGCCAATTTGTTCGCCGCCAATGACGTGGCTGCCAAACACGAGACCGGCAAGATCATCAGCGTGGATGCCAAGACGCATACCTTGGTAGTGGAAGCGAAAGCAGGCCAGAAGCCGGAGACGTTCCAAGGGAACGACAAGACCAAGGTAAATGTCCATGGAACAAAAGGTGCCAGAAGGCTTGCTGATCATGGTGGCAGGCAAGTCCCGAAGCTTGCGTCGGTTTCTTTTTGCCCAGACGTCTCTGATGCTCGTTTTGCTGGGCTTGCTGGGAGTGACTGACTGGTTGGAGCTGCCACACCATTGGCTCAGCTACCTGGGCAATCCCGGGTGGAACGCGTGGATCATTCAGGCCGGCATCGTCACCGTCCTAGCCGTCGTTGGAATCTGGCTTTTCTGCAAAACGTATCTTGAACTTCGTATCCTGGAAGGTCTGCTCCACATGTGCGCCGGCTGCCGGAAAATCCGCGTTTCCGGTGAGTGGCAGCCAATCGAAACTTATCTGATGGAACACACGCACGCGCAGGTTTCCCACGGGTTTTATCAGGAATGCCTGGAGCGTCTTTACCCGGAAGTCATGGAGTCCCTGCGAAAGGAATCTCGCGAGGACACCCCGGAAGCCGCTCAAATTAACCACGCGGTCAGTCTGCCAGTCATGCCAATATGAACTTCAGCATCCTTGCCTTCATCAGCGCGCCGGAAATGATCCTGATCATGGCCGTCTGCCTGATACTTTTTGGAGCGAAAAGAATGCCCGAAATTGCCCGCAGCCCGGCGCCACACCCCACTGCCATTTAGTTAAGGATCAGAAAATGGATTTACGGACATGGCGCTGAAAGAGGTAGGATCGATTGAGGGACTGGGTGCGTCGCGGTGGTTTGCGCTCGGGGCGCAGGAGGACGGGATTGCTTCGCAGCCAGATCTGCATTTTGGCGAGCACCCCGGCCACCGGTTGCCGGGCGTCCCAAAGCAGGTTCAGGAGGTGTTCTTTGATCGCGTGGCAGCCTCCCCTTTCGATTGATCTGCGCGGCATGATCGCGCCGGTGATCCCCGGCGCTCAGGACCTCCTGTCCCTCCTGGCTCAGGAGGCTTTCCAGGTGGCACAACAGGACGGAGGCCTGCACGTCCTGATGAACCGACTCCAGTGTCCGCCCGCTCCAGTTTTCCAGGTCCAGATTGTCCTTGAGCGTCTTGTAATAGGTCTCGTGCCCCCAGCGCCAGTGGTAGACTTCCAGGAACTCCCCGGTGGGATACTGTTTCTCCTCCAACAAGGAAGTCACCAGCACTTCCAGCTTGCCCTCGGGCAACCGGACACTGACAAAGCGCACGGTCAACTCTTCGGGCAGACCGTGTTCACCAAGCCCGCCCCGCTGAGCGGGGGGAGCTTTGATCTGAACCACCAGGCTGACACCTGCCCGATTCACCCGGAACAGTTCCTGGGCTTGCCCAAAGGACCTGGTTGAGCAGCGGCCCACAAAATGAGCCCCGTGTTTCAACCCCCGGTGGCCCCGCCAGTTCCTTCGATGGGCCTGCGCCTTCGGTGAATAGAACTCCGGCAACAACACCTCCTGGTTCAACTCGATGAGAGCGGAGTGGGAAAGCTTGGCCCGGGCCTGTGTCCAGGCCCCGGGGGTGGCGTGTCCCCCAGAGGGGTGTTGACCGAAGAAGGCATGCAGATGCCGCTGGATGGAGCGGGTTGATTTCTGCAGCAACAGCAGCGTGACCACCGGAAAGGTGAACAGACGTTTGCGAACAAAGTCGGGGTCACGCCGCCGATGCCGGTTTCGGAACTCGGGGCAGAAGATCCGGGAGCGCAGACGTTCGATCAAACCGGTCCAGCGGGGTTTTGAACCAGTCGGCGAGGTGTTTTTGAGAGCTGTTTTCATCGTCTGAAAAGAGCTCCCGCTGATAAGTGGATCGCTATTTCTCCGGGCTCAAAGTCAAGCCCTTCCTCCGTCAATTTCAGCGCTCAAAAAAACATCTCTTCCTTAACTAAATGGCAGTGGGCCTACGCCCGGCACTCCGTGCGGTCCGTGATGGGCAGCGTGAGCTGCGGTCTCTCACAAAGGCTCGGAGATCATTGTCCCGTCCGGCTTCCTCGGCGCGCGCGGAGCGACGCGACCCTACCACAACGGCACTGCCCACCGGATCCCGACATTCTTCTTGAATCCCTGTTCTAAATCAGGTGGCAGAACATGGCATCCCGGAGCTTGGGTTCAAACCAGGTGCTTTTGGGTGGCATGATCCCGTCCTGATCAGCGATCGCCATCAGGTCTTCAATACCCGTCGGGAACATGGAGAACGCGCAAGCATATTCTCCCGAGTTCACCAGCTTCTCCAGCTCGCGGGTCCCGCGGATGCCGCCGACGAAACTAATCGCCGTGCTGGTCCTCGGATCATCGATGCCCAACAACGGCGCGAGCACCAGATCCTGCAGCAGTGAGACGTCCAGCGTCTTGATCGGATCGGCCGACTGCGTGAGCTCGTCACGAAACGTCAACCGATGCCACTTGCCATCGAGGTACAGCCCGAGCGAATGCTTCGCCGTCGGCGCGTCGCTCGTTCCCGGTTTGATGCTAACCATCTTTTCCAGCTCAGACAAAAACTGCGCGGGCGAACGGTCATTGAGCGTTTTCACCGCCCGGTTATAGGCCAGAATCTGCATCTGATTGTGGGGGAAAATCACAGCGAGGAATTGTGCGCTTTCGCCCGCACCTCGGCGCGAGTTGAAGACCCGTCCCGCCGCCGCGCTGCGGTGATGACCGTCGGCGATGTAAAGAAATGGAATCTGCGCAAAGGCCTGCTCCACCCGGGCGATCATCGACGAATCCACCATCGTCCAAGCGGTGTGCCGCACGCCGTCCGGAGCGGTCAGATCCACATCAGGGGTGCCCGAAGTGACCCCGGCGAACAGTTCGTCCAGCTCCGGATTCGCGCGATAGGTGAGGAACACCGGTCCTGTTTGTGAATTCAAGGCCTCGATGTGCCGCACCCGGTCGTTCTCCTTGTCCGGCCGCGTGAACTCGTGCTTCTTGACGATGCTGTTCAGGTATTCCTCGCAGCTCGCGGCGGCGACAAGACCGACCTGCGTGTGCCCGCCCATGATCTGACGGTACAGATAAAAACACAGTTTTCCGTCCTGCTTCAACGACCCGTCAGCGATGAGTTTCGCGAAGTTCTCTGCGCCCTTTGCGTAGACTTCGTCGGAATGCACGTCCGTTCCCGATGGAAGATCGATTTCCGGTTTGGAGACGTGCAGGAAGCTCAACGGATTACCGGCCGCCATTTCACGGGCTTCCTCGGACGACATGACGTCGTAGGGAAGTTCACAAATCTGATCGGCCAGTTCGGGTTTCGGTCGGAGTGCTGCAAAAGGTTTGATGGTTGCCATAAAAAATCGCGTGCGATCATGCGAAGTGATCCCGGGCTTGTCGATGGCGAATCAGATTCGCGATCAAACGCCGCGACCCCCGCTGCCAGGCGATCCGGCAAGACCGGTAGAACGGGGCTTGGTTTTGGAAAACCATTCATCTAGTTTCCGGTGCCGGTCAGGTCGTTGATTCGGCGGCGCGGACAGAAAGTCATCACGATGAGCCATCAAACAAACAGCATCCCCTTTTTCGTCGGCAGCTACACGATGCCGGCCGGTCACGTAAAATACGGTCATGGAGAGGGCATCTCCAGTTGCCGGTTGAACCTGGAGACCGGCGAGATCACCCGCGAGCACGTGCTCGGCGGAATCGACAATCCCTCGTATCTGGCGCGCGATCCCCGAAGCCCTTTTCTCTACGTGGCGTCGGAAAGTTTTGAAGGGTTGAGCCGCGTGCACAGTTTTCAGATCGGCACGGACAACCACCTGACCGCAGTTAGTGAACAACCCACCCACGGGGGGGCGAACTGTCATGTCCATTGCTTCGGCGACCAATTATTCTCCGCTTCGTACGTGAACGGAAACATGGCCGTTTATTCCATCGACAATGGCCGTCTGTCATTCGATCAACTGGCCAAATATCAGGGCAACGGCCCGAACACAAACCGTCAGGAAAGCGCGCACGCGCATCAGGCGATGACGACCCCTGACGGCCGGTGGCTTTACGTCTGCGATCTCGGTTCGGACAAGATCTGGCGTCACAGCTTGAACCGCTTTAAGGGTGAACCTGACGGCTTCACTCGTGTCCCCGGCGGATCAGGTCCGCGGCATCTCGCGTTTCACCCGACAATGCCGTTCGCCTACGTGGTGAGCGAGTTGAGCACACACCTCCTCGTGTGCGACTACGACGCCGAAACCGGCGGGCTCACCATCGTCGAGGAACTCACGACATTGCCGCAGGATTACAATGGAACCCCGGCTGCAGCAGCCGTCCGCGTGCATCCGGCAGGTCGCGCGATTTACTTCTCAAACCGGCAACACAACAGCGTCACGACGTTTTCAATCGACGGAACCGGTTCGCTCAAACTCGTGAACTGTCAGCTATCTGGCGGCGAGGAACCGCGCGATATCAACGTCGATCCATCCGGACAATTCCTTCTGATCGCCAATCAGGACGGCGACAACATCGCCGTCCGCCGACTTGATCCGAAAACCGGCCTGCCCGGTAGTGAGCTGATTCACAAGTTCGTCTGCAAGACCCCGGTGAACATCGAGTTCTAATCGGCGGAACATGATCGACAAGTCTCCGCGTTGAACGCGCTGATATTCAACCGCGCCGGTATCCGGCCGAAAGTTTTGCCGTTTGATCTTTGCCGAATGAGATCGTAGCGTCCGCGCCTCGTGCATCCAATCGCGTTTGATTTTGGCGGCTTCGCCATCCACTGGTACGGCATTTTCCTCGCCCTCGGAATGCTCGCGGGCGTCTGGACGGCCGCACGCCGGTGTGTGCTCGACCACCTGCAACCCACGGTGGTCACCGATCTCGCGCCGTGGCTGGTTGGCGGCGTGATCGTCGGCGCCCGGACGTTGTATGTGATCACGTATTGGGACGCACAGTTCGCCGGTCAACCGTTCTGGCACATCTTCAATCTGCGCAGCGGCGGACTCGTGTTCTACGGCGGACTCATCGGCGCCGTCACCGCCACCTACGCCTATCTGAAGATCAAGAGGCTGCCGGTCTGGAAAGTGGCGGACGCGATGGCGCCGAGCATCGCGCTCGGCCACTCAATCGGACGGATCGGCTGTCTGATGTTCGGCTGCTGCTTCGGTCGCACCTGCGATCTGCCGTGGGCGATCCAGTTCCCGGAAGGTCACCCGACGCATCCGAATTATCTGCACCCGACACAGATTTACGAATCGCTCCTGAACTTCGCCCTCTACCTCGGACTGGCGTGGTTGTATCGCCGCAAGAAATTCGACGGTCAGGTGTTCGGAATGTATCTCGTCGTCTACGCGCTGGTGCGTTCATTCGTCGAGCTGTTTCGGGGTGACTACTCGGCGAATCAGTACGTCGGCGGTTGGTTCACTCCGGCCCACTGGGTGAGCCTCGGGATTCTCGTGGGCGGCATGATCCTCCTTTGGAGACTCGCCTCCGCAAAAAAAGAGACGCCCGCCACATGAGCTCTGAGTCCGCCCCGGCAATTCACCTGGCCGGCCCCACGGCGGCGGGCAAATCCGCTGTCGCCCTCGAACTGGCCCGGAACTTGAACGGCGAGATCATTTCGGTCGATTCGATGCAGGTCTATCGCGGGCTCGACATCGGCACCGCGAAACCGGATGCCGCCGAACAGGCCGCCGTCCGCCATCATCTGATCGATGTCGCCGATCTTTCAGAAACCTTCGACGCCGCCCGGTTTCTCGAATTCGCACGCGACGCTGAAGCGGACATTCGTTCCCGTGGTCGACGTCCAATTTACTGCGGAGGCACCGGGCTTTACTTCAAGGCGTTGTTTGACGGCATCAGCGCGGCACCACCTTCCGATCCCGGATTGCGGCACGAGCTGGAACAGAAACCCCTGCCCGAGCTGCTCGCTGAGCTGGCCCAAAGCGACCCTTCGACGTACGAGAGAATTGATCGCGACAATCCACGCCGCGTCGTCCGCGCACTCGAAGCGATTCGGCTGAGCGGCCGACCATTCTCCGCACAGCAATCAGGTTGGGCACCGGGCGGAGCCGTTACCAAAAACTTCTTCGCCTTCTCCCGCGATTCCGAAGATCTTCGTCATCGGATCGACGTCCGCGTGGACCGGATGTTTGCCGACGGATTGGTCGCCGAAACACGGACCCTGGTGGAGCGCGGGCTGAAGGAGAATCGAACCGCCCTGCAGGCGATTGGCTATCGCCAGGTGGTCGAACATCTCGACGGACAACGATCGCTCGACGAGACGGTCGCGTTGATCAAAACCCGGACCTGGCAGTTTTCCCGGCGACAAAAAACGTGGCTGCGAAACCAGCTGAATCCCGTCTGGATCACACGCTCCCCAGAATCGCCCGCGTCCGCGGTCGCAACGCAAATCGCTGATCACGTCAGGTGATCGTTTTTCAATCTGGTCGAGCCGCGCGCTGCGGAAGCGACAGGTTCGCCCGAGATCCGGAATCCGATTGTCCCATTCAAAAAAGGAAGCCGGTGTAGAACGATCGATCAGCGCTCTCATTCAGGACAGAAAATCTCGAAGATAAGGTGTAAGAAAATCGTTCTCCGGGACAATACACTTTGGATCATCTGTTTTCGGGGTCTGCCTTCTGCTGCCGTAGGTCGTCCGTGTTCTAGGTCCAGATCTCAAACAAACCCGGAACCAGAAGGCGGGCTGGAGATCAACAGGTCCAAGAAAGCGCCTTGATAATCAAACGAAACCGGATTTACTAAACACCATGAATGGGCAAAACGTGAAAAGCTGGCTTCGGAAAACACTCGTTCCCCAGAGCGCAAAGGAACGCAAACCGATCGGCGCACCTCCGACAGGGGCTGAGAAACCGGTTTTTGTCACGCTCACCTGGAAGACACCCCAAGGCAATCACACGATCAAGCGGGTGCATTTCGACACCATGGAGGAGGAGCTCCTGAATCTCCTTCGCCGCGGCCTCGACGCCACCGTCTGGACCGAGGGCGAGAATCCGCGCGAAGTGGGATGGGTCTGGATCAACGGCAACAAGGGCGTCCAATGCATTGAAAAATGGGATTGATCCGGCGCGCGCGAAGTCTGTCAGTTGAAATGTCAGACCGCGAGAGCCCGCGATGCGTTCCGATCACTGCCGGAAATTCATTACAAAAAAAGCGCCGCAAAATGCGGCGCTTCAAATTGGGGCGGATGTTATTTTCTGCGGTGTTCAAGTCGCCGCAATTTCGGGCACCGGCTCCATCAGAACTGGTTTTGCCTGGAGGTAGCGGGTTGCGGAGCGTTTGGAATCGATGTCCTTAAAAACTCGCTCAGCCTGCTCTGTGGTCAACCCGACAAGTGGCGCGACTTCCGCGGCTGAATGGCCATGATTTTTGGCATAGAGACACAGGTCCATTTCGGCATACGGCAGCGAGAAATAAAATTCGTCCTGGCTCTGAGGCAGGCTGTAGGTATCGGTCGTCGGGGGACGTGATCGGATCTGATCGGGGACGCCGAGATATTCCGCGAGCTGATAGACCTGAGACTTATAAAGATGTGCGATAGGTTTCAGGTCGGCCGCACCATCTCCCAGTTTGACAAAGAAACCTTGGTCGTACTCCAGCCGGTTCGGGGTGCCGGTGACGGCATAGTTGAGTCGATCCGCGTGATAGTATTCCATCATCTTGCGGACGCGTTGTTTGAAATTGGTCGCCGCAACCACCCCGAGAAAGGCCTCGCTACTGAGTCGCTTTTTGATGATCTCGCCATCGGGCGACTGCGCGACCACGTGATAGTAATTGAATCCTTTGTTCTCCACCACGCTCTCAATGGCGATCTTGCTCTTCCATCCCTCCCCGTATTCCGGAATCGCGAGACGAATGGCTGCTTCCTGACGGGAGTAGCAGCCGACGGATTCCAAGATCGGGGTGATTTCTTCGAGCACGGAATCAAATCCATAATGCGTCGACACCAGCTGACTCAAATTCAAGGTATTCTTCGAGGAATCCCGTTCAGGCATGTGAACACCGAACACACGTGCATGGCCAATCGCCTTCACGGCGAGACCGGCCGTCACCGAGCTGTCAATACCACCGGACAACGCCACAATCAGCCCGCGTCGTCGAAAGCCCGAAAGCGTCTTGCGGATCTGATCGCAGATGAGATCGACCGCTTTTTCACAATCCAAGTTGAGAACGTCTTTGCTTAATGGTTTCTCTGGCATGTTCTGAGTTTATGTTTCTATTGAAACGGATTTCCGATGGCGTTCGAGGAGTTCTGTCTTGAGGACTTTCCCCGCGTTGTTCTTCGGAAGCGCATCTGTGAATTCCATTCTTGTCGGGATCTTATACAGCGCCAACTTTGACTGCAAATACTCCCTCACTCTCGAGGCGGTAACCGATTCATCGCGAGTGACAATTACCGCCTTGATCGCCTCTCCCATCAAATCATCCGGCACCCCGAAGACGGCCACTTCGACGACTCCCGGAATTTCAGAAATACGTTCCTCCACTTCCAAGGAGGAAACGCGATTGCCACCCGGTTTGATGAAGTCGCGTGAACGCCCGGTCAAAAAGATGCATCCATCGGGATCCTTGTACCCAAGGTCACCGGTGTAGTAGATTCCGTTTCGGAGAACTTGTTGAGTGGCGCCCGGGTTGTTCCAGTACCCCAGCATGATGTTGGGTCCTCGCGCCAAGACTTCACCTGCCTGGCCATGCGGCAGCTCGTTCCCCTCTTGATCCGCGACGAACACGTCGACACCTGGAATGGCCATCCCGATCGAGCCCAACTTTCTGTCCAGCCACTCGGGAGGAAGATAGGTCAACCTCGGGGAGGCTTCCGTGCTTCCGTACATGACGAACAGATTCGCGTTCGGAAAGGATGTCCTTATTTCCCGCTGCAACGCCGGTGCCAGTGCACCGCCCGCCTGGGTCAGGAGGCGAAGTTTGGGAAACTTGCGTCGGGCGAAATCTGTCTTTCGCAACAGAATTGAATACGTGGAGGGCACTCCGGCAAAACAAGTCACTTCCTGCTCCACCATTGTTTTCAATATCGCCGCGGGGAACGCGAACCGATTGTCCAAAACGATTGAACCGCCGCTCAGGAAATGCGTGTAGAGCAGAGAACGACCGTAAATATAGTGAAACGGCAGGACGACCATCATCCGGTCTTCCGGCGTCAGCTTCAAATACTCCACAATTGATTGCGTATTGCTGCACAGATTGCGGTGCGACAGCATCACTCCCTTCGGCTGCCCGGTGGAACCCGACGTGTAGACGATGGAAGCCAGGTCGTCCGGTTTCGCCGGCACCTCCAATTCACCCCATTCGACCGTAGAACTGTCCCGATCGAATCGATGCGTATCAAGCGATGCCGGAAGATGGGTGGCATCGGAAACTGTGAAATCTGTAACAAGGTGTCGGAGCATAGGCACCTGCGAAAGCGCCGCGCCCCAGCGGTGGATCAGCTTTCCCGAAGCGATCAGAACGCTGACTTCGCAATCATTCAAAAGTGCGGCGATGTCCCCGGGACGCAGTTCCGTGTTTAATGAAACCTCCACGGCACCCGACGCCAAACAACCGAAATGAGCCGTGATGTAATCCGTGGAGTTTTCCCAGACGATCGCCACACGATCCCCCGGTCTCACACCGATCTCCTTCAAGAACGCGGAAAACCCGACAGCGGCAGTGGCGATCTGCCCGTAATGGTGCCAGACTCCGTTGAACCAGACGGCGGGCGCGGCCGGGCGCTCAGCCGCAGTGTTCAGCAATATGTCGGGAATCAGTTGCACTTGATCTGAATTTTCGTGCGGCCAGGGATTTTTGAACCGCTGATTAGCGGCATCGGGACACAAAAGCGGAAAGTGTTCTTAGCCACGGATCAACACAGATGAAACACTGATGATTCTACGGGAGCTAACTGCGCGAACGGAGAGTTTGGCTCTGGCCACGGATTCACACGGGTCGAAGTTCGACTTCCAAAGACCAACGCTTTTTTAACCGCAAATTGACGCTAGTTTACGCTGCTCCAATTCTTTGAACTGGGCGACAGGAGTGTCGCCCTTCCGTAGGCGGACAGGCCAGAGGTGGAGACCCCTGAGTTTTACGCGAATTTCACGAATGAGCACGAATTGTCAGACTTGGAAATAGGCTAGCTGTCGCTGTGAATAGGCGTTGATCAAACCCTGTCAGGGTTTCCCCTCTTCTTTCGGCATTACCCAGCGTATCCCGATGGATCGGGAAACACTGGGCTGAATGACGTAGCCCCGTAGGGGCATGGTTCACAAAGACGGTCACGGGAACTTCGAACGTTTCACTCCCAACACTCAACTTTCAACCGCGGATCAGTTCAGACACTGATTGTTGGCTACAAAAAATAAACGGGAGTCAAAATGTAGAATATAGGAGATGGAATTTTGAATTCAGAAGGTTCTTCGCCACGAATAAAACACGGATCAAAGTCCGAGGTTCCTGAGTTTTACGCGAATTTCACGAATGTGCACGAATTCCAACAGACGGCACAGGGTAGTTTTCGTCCGGATTAAAAGCGGGCAATTTGACCGCTGATTTTCTCGAACCTGGGCGACAGGAGTGTCGCCCTTCCGTATTACGGCGTGGGGGAGAGGGACGTACGGCGGTCGCAGATTTTGACATCGTCTGTTTCTGACAATGGTGTCACGGCTTGAAAATCTTGCACGAATTGATGGTGGGCGAGCTGGGTGGAAATAATCCCAACGAGTGCCATGTCGTCCGTTTCACCCACGGCCCTGCCGCTTTCTATCTTGCCGATGAGACTCTTGACGGCAGCTGGATTGAACAAACCGGTTTCGCGCAACGATTTTTCGGAAAGCACCTCCCCCACATAATCGGGCGTGTGCTCGTTGAAGAAGCTTCGGTGAATCGGCGCGCGGTACGGTTTCTTCGGACGTTTCCAGATTGATTCGGGAAGGAACTCACTGCCAAGTCGACGGAGAATTCGTTTGTCCTGAAGACCGCGTAGCTTGAGATGCGCTGGCAGTTGGTTGCAAAACTCTACCATCCGATAATCGAGAAACGGGAAACGGCCTTCGACAGAATTGGCCATGGCGACGCGGTCGCCCTGGGAGGAAAGCAAGTAAGGACTGAGAAACGTCGTGATCTCAACGAACTGCGCGCGCGAGAGTCCGTCCCAGTTCTTGAACGCCGCGGGAAACTCGAATTTCGCGGTCTGCTCTTTGTTCTCTCGCTGAATGGATTCAGAAAGTTCTGCCGAAAAAAATCTTTGTGTGCGCCGGGTATTTCGCCAACGAACCGCGTGTGAATAATCCGGAGCATCCACCTCGCTCAAACGTTCGCCGAAGAAGGAGGCCAGGTATTTGGGTCCAAGTTTTGCCAAGTTTGTCAGGTCAGGATAAATGCGCTGGAACAGACTCGATCGCCACATTGATCCGGGAGCACGCGCCCAGAACCGACGAATCATTGATTCCTTAAAAAGATCGTAGCCCGCCAGGAACTCATCGGCGCCTTCACCCGTCAGGACAACTTTATAGCCGCTTTGATTGACCAGTCGGGAGAGCAGGAACATCGGTGCGGGGGCGGTCCGCAACAGGGGCGATTCGGTGTGCCAGACGACGTCTGGAAAGACGTTGCCGATGTCCGCGTGCGACGCCTCGATGACCTGATGCTCCGTCCCGATATGACGGGCCATCGCCTGCTGAAAATCGCGTTCATCAAATGCAGTGTCGGTAAAGGCGATCGAGAAGGTGTCGAGACGCTTGCCAACATGTCGACGCGCGAGGGAAGCGATGATCGATGAATCCAATCCGCCGCTCAGATAGGATCCCACCGGGACATCCGCCATCAATCGAAGGCGTGTCGCGTCGTCCAGCAGCTCACGAAATTCGTGGAGATAGTCTTCGTCGGATTTTTGGCCGTCTTTTTCTGATCGATCAAAGCTGGTCTGCCAGTAGCGTTCGATCGTAGTGCCTGACTCGCTGATGATTGCGTAGCAACCCGGTAGCAGCTGTTGAATATCTTGAAACGGTGACCTTGGTGGCAGAGCCGACCAACCGGTGAAGATCTGGTCCAACGCGACATGATCGAACTCCAGATTTACCGAAGGATGGCAGGCGATCGCTTTGATCTCGGAACCGAAGACAACCGCGCCTTTGGCGTTCGTGTAGTAGAGCGGGCGAATGCCGAGACGATCACGGGCGATGAACAGTTCCTGCTTCTGCGTATCCCAAATGGCAACAGCAAACTGTCCATTCAACCGTGACAAACACTTGGGCCCTTCTTCCTCGAAGAGGTGAAGAAACACCTCCGTGTCACAGTGCGTCGTCAGTTGATGGCCACGTTCGACCAGCCCACGACGAAGCTCGGCGTGGTTGAAAATTTCGCCGTTGTAAACGATCCAGTAACGCTCGTCTTCAGTAGTGATCGGTTGTTGCCCCGACGCGAGATCGATGATGCTCAGCCGGGCGTTGCCCATGCCGATCCGGTCATCGAGGAAGATTCCGAACTGATCAGGGCCGCGATGGCGAATCATCGCGAGCATCTGACGAAGCAGTGCCTCGGAAGGCGGCGTTTGTTCAGTGAGATTTAGATAACCGGCTATGCCACACATGATGTTTGTTTAGCCGCAAAAAAGCACAGAGATCACAAAAGTGAGACTTTTAACCACAGATGGACACGAATGAACACAGATTACATTCCACAGAGACCGAGGGTGAACCGCCTTGGAACACGGATCTTTGAACCGCTGGTCGACGCTGATCGTTTTCTCCAAAATGGGCGACAGGAATGGCGCCCTTCCGGATGATGACCGAAGTTCGGTTTCCCCATTTACAAACGGAAAACTCCAGTTGTTCAGGCGGCTTTTTTTCGTTCGATGAAGGCGCAGATGGCGTCGAGGGAATCGAGGTTGTCGGGCAACAATTCGTCATCTTCCACCTTGATTCCGAAATCCGATTCCAGATGGGCGACCAGTTCGAGTACTCCAGTGGAATCAATGATTCCTTTTTCAAGGAAGGATGCGTCCGCCCCGAACCCGTCGTCCTGCCCGAACAGAAATGTTTCAACAATGAATGCTCTGATTTTTTTATGTAGCTCGCTCATACCTTTTGAAATTAATTTTTTTGCATCGCGACGGCGCGTACTTCCCCGGCGTGATCGCAGAATGACCGGACATTACAGTACTCCGGCATGGAACCGATACGGCGCAACAGACCACGGCCCTGGCCGAGCCCAATCTCAAACGCAACCCATCCACCCGGTTTCAGGAACCGATGGGCATCACTCGTCAGCTTGGATATTATCGAAATCCCCAGCGGGCCACCATCGAACGCTGCCGTCGGCTCGTGACCCACAATTTCATCCGGCATGGTTTTCAACCGGCCTTGCGAAATGTACGGAGGATTGCAACTGATCAAGTCGACCTTGTGGTAAAACTCTTCCGACTCAAAACAGGCAAACATGTTTCCGTCTCGAAAATCAATTCGCTCCACTCCGCAAAACCCGGCGTTCACTTTGGCCGATTCGATGGCGTCCACTGAAAGATCTGAGGCGAAGACACTTGCTCCGGGAAACGTCTTCGCGCAGTAGATCGCGAGATTACCGACGCCCGTGCACAGATCAATGATCACGCTTGGCGAGGAGTTGGACGAAACGATCTCGGTAATTGCGTTCGCCAGAATCTGCGTCTCTTTCCGAGGAATCAAGGCTCCGGGAGACACGAGCATCTCGATTCCCATGAAAACTTGTCGCCCGGTTAAATAGGCGAGCGGGGTGCCCTTGAGACGTTTTCCTACGAAGGCAGAAAACACCTGCTCCTGATCACCAATGAGCGGGGTCATCGGCGTGGCGGTCGCAGTTTCAACCGAACAACTGGCCCCCTGGGCAAGCCGCCACAAAGCTTTCAAAGTGTTCTCGGGAGTTTCCTCCGGTTTGTCCGGCAAGATCACCAGCTTCTCCTGAAGTTCCGCCAGAGCGGACTGATAAAGTTCGTTCATACGAGAAGCGCCCGGAGGTCTTTCTTGGATATCTTGCCGGTGTTCGTTTTGGGCATCTCGTCAACAAACTCAACGCGAGTCGGCACCATGAAGTTTTCGAGCTTGGAGAAACAGATCCGCTTGATTTCGCTCGCGGTGAGTTCACTTCCCGGTTCCTTGTGGATGAATGCAACGATGGCCGTATCCAAAATTGGATCCGGAACACCAACCACAGCGGCATCCAGAATTCCACTGATGCCGTAGAGCACGTTTTCGATCTCGATCGGGCTCACTTTTTCGCCACGCGACTTGATGATGTCATCGGACCGCCCCTGGAAATAGAGAAACCCTTCCGTGTCCATTTTGAACCAGTCATGCGTACACAGCATACGGTCGCCAGGGAAACGGCCCTGCTTCAACATATGCCGGCTGAGCTCGGGTTGGTTCCAATATCCCTGCATGACGTGCGGCCCTCGGACGTGCAGAATTCCGGGTTCATTGGGCGGCGACGGTTTACCGTCGGCGTCCAACACCAGCACCTCGGTTCCAGGAATCGCCTTCCCCACGGAGAACGGTTTGGCATCGATCAATTCCGGCTCGAGATAGCAGACCCGTTTGCATTCGGTGAGACCATACATTTTGAAGATCATCGCGTTCGGAAAAATCTCCTTCAGCAAGGGCATGTGTTCTTCCGGAAGCGCAGCTGCGGTGTTGGTGATCCGTCGAACCGATTCAAAGCGAAGCGGCTTCTTGCGATGATGCGACACCATGGTGGCGTAAACTGTCGGCACGCCGGGCACCGTGGTGACGCCATGTTCGTAAATGAGATTGTAAACCTGCGCTGGAAAGGTGAACGACCGCTCAAGCACCAGGGTTGCACCCAAGGAAACCGACATCAAGAGTTGATACAAGCCGTAGTCGAACGCAAGCGGAAGAACATTGAGGATGACATCGTCTTCCTCCAGCCGCAGATACTCTGTCAAACTCGCGACAGCAAAGACCATCGATTGATGCGACATCATCACCCCCTTGGGATCACCCGTGCTGCCAGACGTGTAAATCAAGGCGGCCAGATCAGCGCCCGTGGGGCACACATGAGTGCAGGAATCGGCTCCGGCTTCCGGCAACTCCTCCACTCGCACGACCGGGATCTGCGCCGACTCAATCGCCTCTGTCAGATTACTGGCAAAACAACACTTGAGCGAATTCGCACCGTCCAGAACCGGGGTGAACTTGGCGAGCAAGTGAGCGTCCGTAACCAACGCCATAGCACCTGAATCGCGAATGATGTAGTCCAGCTTCTGGGTCTTCGTCTGCGGATTCACCACGACGAATACACCTCCTGCCATCAAAACGCCATAGATCGAAGCGGCGCAAAGGAACGTGTTGTCCATGTAGACCAAAACACGATCCCCTTTCCCCAGACCCTGGAGAAGCAGTGAATTCGCGATTCGTCGCGCCTCGTTGAGCAACGAATCATATGAGTGCGATTCCTTGACTGCGACGAGGCTGTTTTTTTTAGACAGTCTTCGAGCGGAATTCAGAAGCCCGGTGTGAAGGCAAAAATCGTCAGGTCGCAAGCAATTGGAATACGCCACAGAATACGAATTAGGTTACGTCCTGGGAATTTCAAATGGCTCAACCGACACGGTTGAACCGAACCCCATATCGCCGCAGATACAGAACAACTTCTTCACCGAGTTCATTGCCGAAATCCGATCGCTCTTTCGCTTCGATATCAATCCAAACAATCCGTCGGTCTGACAAAGAGCGGCGAACCTGATCCGGGATGGACCGCAAACTGAGGAACACATCCAATCCCGAAGGCAGGTTATGATCAACCTGCGAATCCAATGGTGTGTTTTCGATCCACAGACAACAGACCTTCCGCCGCCGCACAAACCATTTTCTGGTCTCACGCACCACACGGACTATTTTACCGTCAAGCATCGCGTCGAGTCCGTGTCCGCGTAGAAAACCGATCATCTCAAGGATGATGTCATCGAGGAACTGTATTTTTTCTTCATCGGAAATCTTCCGTGGGAAATAAGGTTCTTTGGCAACCACTTTTGCCGGAGAACCCATGGCAAGGCAATGGGGCGGGATCTTTCGATTGACGAAGGAGTTCGCGCCAATCATCGCGCCGTCGCCAATATTCGCACCGACGCCAATGAAGACCCGCCACGCAATTCCCACACTCTTCCCGATGACAATGGGACCGGCGTCCACGTGATATCCCTCAAATTTGTTCAACCACGATGCGTGGCCGAATACGAGCGAATCGCCACCGATACAGCTGTCGTCGCCCATCGTGACAGATCGCGTCGGGTTGATAAACGTCATCTGCATGATCTGACAATTCTTTCCGACCGTGAATCTCGAATCCGGAAACTGCATTCCGCCAACAAACACCTGTTCATTAATCTTGGTTCCGTCACCGATCTCAACAAATGGGGTGTCGATCATGGTGAATGATCCGATGGAAACATGAGCGCCCAAGCGAATCTCTTTACCTCTCAAGAAACTGAAAAAGCCAATATTGGTATGATCCCCAATCTCAACCTTCTCCCCGCAGACGACCGATCCAATGCCAATTGCTACATTGCGTCCGATTCGATAGCCGCGAATCCGGTAAACCAGCCGCTTCAAAGCGGACGGCAGGAACCCAAACAGAATGATCTCCTTTAACGGAAATCTTGATTTCGCAGTGAGCATCTGATGAGGAGGAGAGGGCTCCTACACGGAAAATACAACCTCCAAATGGTCGCGACTCATTCGACGATACGACACCCGACGTCCACGACCAAGGTATGTCCAAGAATGCCGCTGGAGGCATCCGAACACAAAAACTGAGCTGCGTTGGCCACTTCTTCGAGGGTCGTCAACCGACCCAAGGGAGACTGTTCGGCAGAACGTTGGAGGCGGTTTTTACTGTCGGGAAGGACCTTCCATGCATCGGTCAGCAGGGCCCCCGCAGACAAGATATTCACGCGGATTCCTTTGGGTGCCAACTCCGCCGCAAAATGACGGGCCAGTGACTCCAGAGCACCCTTTGACGAGCCAGTGAGCGTGTACTGTTCCACGGCCCGAACCGCGCCGACGGTCGAAACCGCCGTGACCGTGGATCCATTCCCGAAACGCGGTAAGAGCATTTTCACCAACTCAAAGAACGCCCTGACATTCACCGCATAAGTGAAATCAAAATGGCGCGTCGTGAGTTCTTCAATAGGATGGTGCACTCCGGTCACAGCGCAGTGAATCAATCCTGAGAGGAGCGGCGCTTTCTCTGCCATAACGTCGTTGAGCAGGGTCAACCCTTTCGCACTCGTGACATCCGCTCTGATCGTTTCGATTGACAGCCCTTCCTTTTGGGCTTCCGCCTCGAGTTCATCAGCCGACTTTTTGTCACGCACATAATTTGCAATAACATGTGCGCCAGATCTCGCCAGTCGAATTGAAATTGCGCGACCAAGACCGCGAGTCCCTCCGGTGATCAGAAACTTTTTATTTGCGACTGAGAAAGGATCGTTCATGCGGATTGAATTTTCATTTTCCCGAAGAGGGATGTTTCAGAAGATATTCTTCCAGAATTACATCTCGATAAGCAGGCGAGAAATCATTAATCGGAACAAACGTGAGAAACAACTCGGCCGAAGCGACCACTTTGCCCTGCACTTTTGCCTGGCAACTCGCGGTAGCAAACTCCGGACGGCTTGACTTGATTTCAGCGAGAAGTTCGACCGTCGACCCGGGGCGAACCCATTCCCGAAACACCGCCGATTTGATCTTTGCCAGCATTGACTTGCCGCGCGGTACTTTTTCAGCGTCCAGGCTTTTCCCCGCAGCCTGACCCATCATCTCCGTAAGCAACACGCCCGGCACCACGGGGAAACCTGGGAAATGATCTTCGAAATAATCTTCATCCGGGGAAATGAACTTTTCTGCCCGCACGCTCACTCCAGGATCCAACTCGATTATTCTGTCTATTAGAATAAACCTCACATCAATTTGCGGGACTGAGTTTCTGGTGTTGCTGGAGCACCTCAAGAATATCGTTTACCTTGGTCATCGCGCCCATCTGGTCAGCGGTCAGAAGGATATCAAATTTCTCATCCAAATCCGCCATCAAGGTCAGAACTCCCAACGAGTCCCACTCAGGAATATCCTCCCGGTTCGTCTCAGGGGTGATTCCCCCCGGAGATTCATTGAAGACCTCAGCAATCCATTTTAATGCTGTTTCAGTATTCATTTTCATTCAACGCGACTGTTCACATATCCTCAGAAATGCCATTCGGAAACGCTCAAATCTCGATATGGTTCAACACTGCTTGCGGTGGCAGGTCCACCAGCGCCGAGCCCCAAGATAATCCCACACCATACCCAAGAAGAAGCAAATTGAGTGCCCGGTCAACCGGTCGTTCCATCGCCCCCTGTGCCAGAGTCAACGGAACGGAGGGCCCACCGGTGCTGCCAAAACGATCGATAGTGATGGGCATTTTGTCCTCGGGGATCCCGGCTTTTTTTGCCAGATGTCGCATGATAAAGCGATTTGACTGATGGAATATGAAGTAATCGATACCGGATCTGTCTACTCCCGCTCCGATCAATGTTTCTTCAATCAAAGGCGGCACCCGTTTGATGGTAAAGTTGAAAACGTTCGCGCCATTCATGTACACGAAATTTTTCACCAACTCCTCAGGAAATCGTTCACGGAACCCGCCTCCTTTCATAATCAGGTCACCGGCACCGGTGCCATCCGTATTCAGACTAAACCACCACTTAGAACCGTCGTCTTCGTCCTTCGATTCCAGAGCCGTCGCTGATCCGGCATCCCCAAAAAGCAAGGCAACCGAGCGATCTGATTTTTCGGTAAACTTCGAAGGCGTCTCACCGTGTAATACCAACACGCGCCGGAAGCCAGGAGACTGAAGCATCATCGAAGCGAGCCAAATTCCGTAGGGATACCCCGAGCAGCCCAGCCCAACATCGAACGCAGCGCAACCACTCCGCAATTCCAGATCCCGGTGAATAAGGCAGGCTGTCGATGGGAGGAAATAGTCCGGGCTCTGCGTGACCATGATCACCGCGTCGATGCTGTCAGGCGACCACTCGAGCGTCGCCAACACGTTCTTCGCCGCCGCCAGACAGAGATCGCTGCTGCACACTGAATCATCGGCCAGATGACGTGTTTTCACGCCCGCCATGCGCACTACTTTCTCGACCTCCTCTTTGGTGAACTCGGGATTCTCGGCAGTGTTATCGAATTTGCCCGATGGCACACACGAAGTGACGGCGCGAAATACCGGAGCCCGGGTAGACGTTATTGGCATAAATCAATTGTCTGTGAGAAAATGAAACGGGAATCGGAATATAGAATGTAGGAGATAGAATTTCGAATTCAGAAGGTTTTTAGCCACGGATGAACACGAATAAAACACGGATCAAAGTCTGAGGTTCCTGAGTTTTACGCGAATTCCGCTAATTTGCACGAACGAGCTGAGCGAAGACCGTGAACAAATTTTAACCACGGATCAACACAGGTCGAAGTTTGACTTCCCGAGAACACGGATTCTTTACCGCAGATTGACGCTAATTCACGCTGATCCAATTCTTTAAACTGGGCGACAGGAGTGTCGCCCTTCCGTCTGGCGTTCGGAGCGAAGGCCGAAGGCCGGCTTCCCGAGAACACGGATCAAAGTCCGAGGTTCCTGAGTTTTACGCGAATTTCACGAATGAGCACGAATTGATATTCCAAGAGGCTGGTGATCCATGAGCCGTTGGCAGTGACCTGTCGTAGCCTAAACCCTGTCAGGGTTTCCTGTACTATCTCGTCGTACCCAGCGTATCCCGATAAATCGGGAAACACTGGGCTGCTGGACGTAGCCCCGTTGGGGCATGGACCCAAACACTATTGGCCGCAAAAAAGCACAGAGATCACAAAAGAGAGACTGTTAACCACAGATTCACACGGATGAACACAGATTACATTCTACACAGACCGAAGGTGACCGCTTTGGAACACAGATCTATGAACCGCTAATTTACGCTGATTCAATTCTTTGAACTGGGCGACAGGAGTGTCGGGAAGTGTCCCCTGAGTCGTTAAAAATTTGAGGTGGTGGTTGGTTCAACCACGCGAGAGCGTGGTGGTGACAAAACCAAAAAAACCAACCAACACCATGAACCACGAAATACTCAAAGCCGCCTTTT